>LSQX01228956.1_pt2 | contig 47310 bp, 36 predicted proteins | sample 654561 | NCBI WGS metagenome assembly LSQX01 (sample SAMN04489861, study PRJNA283612) | anaerobic digester metagenome | isolation source: 4 biogas reactors fed with cattle manure at either 37C or 55C with and... | place: Denmark: Kongens Lyngby | collected 2014
CGCGGCGGAGGAAGTCGAAGTCGTCTCGGAAGAAGTTGAAGAGAGCGATACGGACACTTCCGATAGCAAAAAACAAGAATAACGACACCTTGCTTCGTTGCTTTTCTTGAAATTGATTCGGCCTCGGGGACTGTCCTCGAGGTCGATTTCGTTGCTGAAAGCAAGTCGGGAGAGGAGCGGGATCATCTATCCGGAATCGTTCCCGGGACATATATTTGCCGCATAAATGGAATAATATGTCATATATTTGCCCTTAATAGACGAAAAAAGCCACTATTCGGGATGGTTTATGTTACTTTTTGATGGCAAGTCTTTATCAAATCGAGCTTTCGGGTTATAATACGTTTGTATATGCTCAAAGGTGCGCAATTGTGTGCAACGATTGCCGGTTTTTTGAGAAGACCGTTTATCGGAGGTTATCCTGTAAACGGACGGAGGCAGAGTGAAATCATCTAGGTATTCCGAAATAGCCAGGACCCGTAAAAATCGATTAAATATCGGGCGTTGGTTTTTGCGCGTCGGCTCCATTTTGATGGGAGCGACGATAATGGCCGCTGTTATTCCGCTATTTAGTGCCGGGAAAGCGGCAGACGTTTTCCTTCAGATTCCTGCCGGTCAAGAGGCTTTCCCGACGGATTATCTTTCCGTCATGCCCGAGAATTATCAGGGCCCGAGATATTACGAGCCTGAGCTCGTCCCCGAAGATGTCATGCTCGAGATGGATGAAATTCCGATTGATGATGAAATCGATACCGGTATGGATTTGCTCCTTGAGAAAAATACTTTCGCAATTGAAGAGCAATTTGATGAAGAGGGTGTTCCGGAAGAACTCTTGGCACTTTCCGAGTTTGAGTTGGACAATACGGTTGTTTACGTATGTGTGAATAAAGCCAATATCCGCTCCGCTCCGTCGGGCTCTGCGGAGATTATCGATGAAGTTTTCTATTCCAACATTCTGCAGAGAGTCGGTATCGGATCCGCTTGGACGCGCGTTCAATTCGGGGATGTTAGCGAGGGATATATTCTTTCTTCCCTGGTGACCACATCCTTCATCGCGACCCCCACGCCGACCCCTACACCTACTCCTTCTCCGACACCTAAGCCCAGGATTACCGAGCGTGCCGCTTCGGGTACTTATTATGCCAAAGGCGAACTGAATGTTCGGTCGGGTCCCGGAACCTCATACTCGCTTGTGAAGACCCTTTCCGCGGGCTCTCCGGTCGAGGTGGTCGCCAAGACCAGCAACGGATGGTATAAGTCCGTGAAGGGCACATATGTACTGGCCAGTTTGGTCACTTCCACTAAGCCCGGATCGGGCGGCTCCCAGGGAACGACGCCTCCGGTTACTCCCGTGAATCCTTCCGGCACGGATTTGCCGACCTATGCCAAATCGCTGATCGGTATTCCGTATGTATATACGGGCATGTCCTTAAGCGGAATGGATTGTTCCGGGTATGTCGCTTATGTCTATGCAAACTATTACAACATATCTCTGCCGCATCAATCCGCGAAGATCGCCGCCAGGGGAACTGCTGTCACGGAATCGGAGATTAGGATCGGAGACGTGGTCTGTTATGATTACAGTGGAGACGGAGTCGTTGACCATGTCTCATTATATATCGGTGGCGGGATGATTGTTCATGCATCCAGCCGGAACCGTAAAGTGGTGCTCGCTTACTTCTCGATGAATAGTGTAACGACGATTCGTCGGTTTACCTGATTTCACTTTCGCTGAATTCAAAACGCTCGGATGGTGTAACTCCGAGCGTTTTTTTACGATAATACGGGCTTTGTTGGTTGGGTAATTACGGCAGAGCGAAGCATGCGATAATAATTTGATCAGGACTTAAGGGTTTCGCATAAACGATAAATGGCGTCACGATATAAAGAGATCGAAGAAATCATGACTTTTTCGGAGCAGGATTCGTTTTTCTGATGCATTCGACTTTCTTCCCACGGAAAAACCGGACCGAAAGCGATAATACCCGGCATCGAACGCGCGTATGTACCGCCGCCGATCGCGATCGGCTCATCCGAAAGGTATTCGGCCGGAATATCGGTCGAATCGGGACTCCAAGATCGATAGATCATGTGAATGTTGCTTCGGTAGGCTTCTCGAAGCGCAGTCATGGAAGACGATCCCGGATCGGTAAAGAGCGGCAGTAAATGGCTTTCCACTTGAACATCGAGACCAAAGTCCGCAGCCTTCCCGCGAATTTCATCGAAAATCTCTTTGCCGTCTGAGTGAACCGGGTAACGGATATCAACACCTGCCATCGATTCGGTCTCCGAGATCCGAAGAAGGCCTGTATTCAAAGTTAATGTCCCGGAAATATCCGCGTGTGCGCAGGAAACCAGATCGTCGATCCCATACCGGCTCGACAGGTAACGGCGAATAAACATTAACAGATCACTCTTCACCGCGACTTGCTCCGGAAGTTCGGACACGGCAACATGAATTGCGCTGAGACCTTTTTCCGGGGTGGATGCGTGCGCGGGAACTCCGATTATCGAAAAGCGTTCGCCGGAGGTTAGTTCCGTGACGGAACACGAAGACGCGACCATGTTGAATGCGTCTCCTCCCGTTGCGGCGATCGCTTCGGACCCGGGGCCGGTGAGCCTGAACTGAAGGATTCCTTTCTCAGCGAAAATCGCCGGAAACGAAGCGTCAGGTGTGAATCCTGCGTCGGGTAATTCTTCGATGGCGACGTAATGATCCATACATGTACACCCGTGCTCCTCATCCAAACCCCATATCAAACGGATCCGGCACGGAGGCTTATATCCGCTTTCCGCCAGAGAAAGAAGAGCGAAAAGAGAACAGACGGCAGGCCCCTTATTGTCGATGATACCTCGCCCGACAAGCAGACCGTCTTTGCGCGTCAGAGAGTAAGGATCGGTTTCCCATCCTTCTCCGGGCGGCACGATATCCAAGTGACAAAGAACCGCGACCATTCCCGGGCCGTCGCCCCACTCCGCGTAGCCGACTCGACCGTCCAGATTACGGACCCGTAGGCCTCGATCTTGCGCGTGATTCAACATACACTCCAATGCGGCGGCAGTAGCGGCACCGTACGGAGCATGATCGGAAGGTTCTGTTTTAACGCTGGGTACGGATATGATATCGGACAAGACTTTGAAAAAATCATCTTCATTGCGAAAATCAAAGGTGTCGGTTTGCATTTTCTTCCTCCGGTTTGGGGCTTTTGGGATCATTTTATCACGAATCGGCTTGATTATTGATATTTCTCATGGTAGTATCTAATGGCTAAAATAAACACACGAGGCAGTCCTTTTGTGCCGTAAGGCTCGGTGTCGCACTCGTGGATGAGAAACAGGAGGATTATATCATGCCGGTTATTTCTATGAAACAGCTCCTTGAAGCAGGTGTTCATTTCGGACACCAGACCCGTCGCTGGAACCCCAAGATGGCGGAGTACATTTACACGGAGCGTAACGGAATCCACATCATCGATCTGCAGAAAACGGTTCGCAAGGCGGATGAGGCGTATATGTTTATTCGCCAGGTCGCTATGGACGGAGGATATATTCTTTTCGTCGGAACCAAGAAACAAGCGCAGGATTCAATTGCGGAAGAAGCGAGTCGTTGCGGCATGTTCTTCATGAACAACCGTTGGCTCGGCGGAACGCTCACCAACTTCACCACAATCAGAAGAAGAATCGGACGTTTGAACGAGATTCGCCGCATGGCTGAGGAGGGAACGTTTGAGATGCGTACCAAGAAAGAAGTTGCGAAGTTGCGGTTGGAAGCCGAGAAACTTGAGAAGAACCTCGGTGGTATTCAAACCATGAACCGTTTGCCGGCCGCACTCTTCATCGTGGACCTCAAGAAAGAGCATCTGGCGGTTGCCGAGGCGAGAAGACTCGGAATTCCGATCGTTGCGATCGTTGATACAAACTGTGATCCCGAGGAAGTCGATTATGTGATCCCCGGCAATGATGACGCGATTCGCGCCGTCAAGTTGATTTCCGGTCGCATGGCGGATGCCGTGATCGAAGCGAAGCAGGGCGAGCAATTCGAAGCCGCGGACGATAAAACCACGGAAGTCACCCCCGAAATTACGGGTGAAGAGGCAGAGGTTCCCGAGGTTATCGAGGCTGTCGAGGTTGCCGAGGATGTTGTTCTCGAGGGAGCCGCGGAAGCGTAATCAAATGAACGATTATGAGTAAGGATCGTCCGGTCGGACGACGGAAAATATGGGAGGTATAAAAATGGCTGAAGTAACGGCTACGCAAGTTAAGGAACTGCGCGAGATGACGGGTTCCGGCATAATGGACTGCAAGAGAGCTCTGATTGAGAGCGAGGGAGATATGGACAAGGCGGTGGCCTGGCTTCGTGAGAAGGGTATCGCATCTGCTGCTAAAAAGTCCGGAAGAATCGCGGCGGAAGGGATTGTTGATTCGTATATCCATGCCGGCGGGCGGATCGGTGTCTTGGTTGAGGTCAACATCGAGACTGATTTTGCGGCAAAGAATGAGATGTTCCGTTCATTTGTTCACGATATCGGCATGCAAATTGCAGCGGCGAATCCCAAATGGGTGAAAAGAGAAGACGTTCCCGAGTCCGAAATCGCCAAAGAGAAGGAAATAATCCGGAACAAAGCTTTAAATGACGGAAAGCCGGAGAAGATCCTGGACAAAATCATTGAAGGATCTTTGGTTAAGTTTTTTAAAGATAATTGCCTGATGGAGCAGGAGTTTGTCAAGGACGACTCGAAGACCATTGAAGTCCTTCTCAAGGAAATGATTTCATCCATCGGAGAAAACATCTCCATTCGTCGTTTTACTCGTTATGAGATGGGCGAAGGTCTGGCAAAAAGAGAAGATAATTTTGCGCAAGAGGTTATGAACCAGATCAAGATGTAATCGGTTGCATTGACTTTTGATCGTTATTGCATCAAGGGATGCCCGTAAAAGCTCCGTAATTTCTAATAAAACAGTTTGGTCGCCGTGAATTCATCACGGCGACTTTTCTTTATTGGCTTTAACGTATAGAATATAAGAGGTTTGAATTGAAATTGGAGGTGTCGGTATGGATAAACCGGTATACAGCAGAATTCTTCTGAAGGTTAGCGGCGAAGCCTTGGCCGGAGAGAGAAAATTCGGTATCGACGATACCGTTCTCAAGACCATGAGCCGTATGATCAAGAAAGTTGCGGATACCGGTGTTGAAGTAGCCATAGTCGTCGGTGGCGGAAACTTCTGGCGAGGAAGAACCAGCGGAATGATGGATCGTGTAACGGCGGATCACATCGGAATGTTGGCCACAATGATGAATTCTTTGGCTCTTTCCGACGCATTGGAACAAGTGGGAGTGGTTACCCGAGTGCTGTCCGCGGTAGAAATTCGACAAATGGCCGAGCCGTATATCAGGAAACGCGCGATTCGTCACCTTGAAAAGAAACGCGTCGTTATCTTCGCTTGCGGAACCGGGAATCCCTTTTTCTCGACTGACACGGGTGCCGCGCTGAGAGCGGCTGAGATCGAGGCGGATGTTTTCTGCAAAGCGACGATGGTGGACGGTGTTTATGATAAGGATCCGAACAAGTTCCCGGATGCGAAGCGATTTGACCGGGTTACGCATGACGATATCCTCAAGTTTGACCTGAAGGTTATGGACGCTACAGCGGCGGCTTTGTGCCGCGATAATCGAACCGCGATCATAGTGTTTTCGATGGAGGATCCGGAAAATATATACCGCATCGTTTTCGGTGAAAACATCGGGACACTGGTAAAATAGAATTCACAGCGATAAGCGGAACGGGGGTTTAAAATGTATATCTTGAGTAAGGATGATTACGATCAGTACGAGAATCGCATGAAGAAGACGATCAAAAGTCTGGGTGAGAATTTCAATGCCTTGCGTGCCGGCCGCGCCAATCCGCATGTTCTGGATCGGATAACGGTGGAGTATTACGGAGTTCCTTCCCCTTTGAACTCAGTCGCCAATATTCAAGTGCCCGAGCCGAGAATGATCACGCTTACACCGTGGGATCCCTCGATCCTTCGTGATGTTGAGCGGGCGATTCAAGCTTCGGATCTCGGCATAAACCCTTCAAACGACGGCAAGATGATCCGGCTTCTCTTCCCGATCCTGTCCGAGGAGAGAAGAAAGGAATTGGTCAAGAGTGTTCATATGTATGCGGAAGAAGCAAAGATCGCCGTCCGGAACATCCGGCGGGATGGTATTGATCGATTTCGTGCCTTGAACAAGAAGAAAGAGTTAACGGACGATGATTTGAAGGAATTCGAGGATAAGATCCAGAAAATCACCGACAAATACGTCAAAGAAATCGAAACCCTTAGTACGGACAAAGAAAACGATCTAATGGAGATTTGATCTCCAGTTCGCATGAAACTCGGAAAGCGGCGGGCGAACCGGCCCGCCCTTTTGTCGAAGACGGAGAAATTCATGGTGTCACCCTCTCAACGTAAAGGTCCGCTCGTTCGTGCAATTCGAAATCTGAGCATGTTTCTGCGGCCGGGAAAAAAAGACGATGCATCCCGTTCCGGAAGCCAAACGGCTCAGACCGGAGCGGTTTCTACGGCCACGGGAAACGGCAGCGGCCAATCTTCGGTACCGAAGCACCTGGCCGTCATCATGGACGGGAACGGCCGATGGGCGAAAGGCCGTCATCTTCCGAGGTCGGCGGGTCACCGGGCCGGTGCCGAGAATCTGAAGGTGCTTTGTCGAAATTGCGGAAATGCCGGAGTCCGTTATTTGACGGTATACGCTTTTTCGACGGAGAACTGGGCTCGTCCCGAAAGTGAAATACAAGCGCTGATGGAGCTGTTTGTGGAGTTTTTCGAGCGTTACGATCCCGAGCTCGCACAGGAGGGGATCCGTGTTCGTTTTTCGGGTGATATCGGCGCCTTACCGGAAAATATTCGCGAGGTTTGCAAAAGGGCGGAAGAGAATTCGATCGGCAGAGATCGTATGGACCTGATCATCGCCATGAATTACGGCGGCAGGCACGAAATTGTTCAGGCGTGTCGAAAAATCGCGGATCAGGTGTCCCGCGGGTTGATGAAGCCGGAAGACATTCAGGAAGAAACGATCCGCGAGAACCTTTACCTTCCCGATGTTCCGGATCCTGATCTGATCATACGTCCGAGCGGTGAGCAGAGGATGTCCAATTTTTTATTATGGGAAGGGGCTTACGCGGAACTTTGGTTTTCGAACACATTGTGGCCGGATTTCGGGCTTTCTGAGTTGCAGGATGCTTTTCGTGCTTACTCGCTTCGGGACCGAAGATTCGGCGGCCTTTCCGAAGAGTAATGGTACTCGTTTATTTTAATCGGCTCGTGTAAAATAGAGCGGAAGCCGAAATTCTTCTGAAAGGACGTTCCGATTCGGATTTACGAATATGATACAACGCATTATAACGGGAATAATTTTTACACTCGCAATCCTTGCTTTTGTTGTGCCCGGCTATTTTTTCAAGTTTTCTCTGATTGCGCTGACGGTGCTGGTTGCCGTTATGGCAGCATACGAGGTGTCCAATGCGCTGAGAGAAAAGGATTTGCGCCATGTCCGTCTGTTGTTGTTTATCGGGTCGGCTTTCTCGGTTATTCCGGTTGCCCTCTATCCGTTTGTTTCATCACCGTATACGGCATTTACGGTATATGGTCTGGCGGTGCTTATGTATTCGATGATCGTCGTCATTTTGCCTCAGTTGACCCATTCTTCTGACGGAAAAATAGCGGACGGGATCGCGATTGCCGGAGCTTCACTTTACGTTTCGTTTCCGCTATCATGCGCCAACATTACCGTGCTTTTTCTGCGCGACGGCTGGCTGTTTTTTGCCTTGGGATTGTTTTCCCCATGGATTTCGGATGTGTTTGCATATTTCACCGGCGTCTTGATCGGAAGACACAAAATTGTTCCGCACATCAGCCCAAAGAAGACATGGGAGGGATGTATCGGAGGAATGATCGGGTGTGCCGCTATTGTCGCGGCGGTGTTCTCGCTTTTGATCTATCCGAGATTTGAGACGCGCTTGCCTTTTCCGGCTTTTCTTACGGCATCAATTCTTGTGGGGATCCTGTTGTCGGTTGTGTCTCAGTTCGGCGACTGGACGGCGTCCTCGATTAAGCGTTGGGCAGGGATTAAAGATTTCGGAACGCTTCTTCCGGGGCACGGCGGTGTTATGGATCGTTTTGACAGTGCGTTCTTTTCACTTCCTCTTGCTTTCGCCTTCGGATTGATTCTGATTTGAACGGAGAGTGGTCATGAAGTTCATATCGATACTCGGATCAACCGGATCCATTGGTCTTCAGACACTTGAGGTTATTCGCCGATATCCGGACCGCTTCCGGGTCTGCGCTTTATCGTGCGAGAAAAACGTTCGAATATTGACCGGGCAAATTGAGGAATTTTCCCCGGCTCTCGTTCGTGTCGGCACGGATGAAGCCGCGAAGGAGGTCTCCGATTTGATTCGAAAGCGGGGATTCCGGACAGAAGTGACCGTCGGTGACGAGGGTAATGTCGCTTGTGCCACAATCGGTGAAGCGGACACGGTGGTCGCGGCAATGGTCGGGATGAGGGGCCTTTTACCGGTAACGGAGGCAATCCGCGCCGGGAAAGATATTGCGCTGGCGAACAAAGAAACCCTGGTTGCCGGCGGCTCGGTTGTGATGCCGCTTGCAAAAGAGAAGAAGATATCCGTGCTTCCGGTCGACAGTGAGCATTCGGCGATATGGCAGTGCCTTTCCGGGAGGAAACCGGAAGAGGTGGAACGCATCCTGCTGACCGCTTCGGGAGGACCTTTCCGGGGCTTTTCGAAAGAGAGCCTGGCCGATGTTAGTTTTGATCAGGTCATGAGACATCCGACGTGGAACATGGGCGGAAAAATCACCGTTGATTCTGCAACGATGATGAATAAAGGATTAGAGATTATTGAGGCGACATGGCTTTTCGATATTCCGGCGGATCGCGTCGATGTGGTCGTACATCCTCAGAGTGTGATTCATTCGATGGTGATGCTGACCGACGGATCGGTTCTGGCGCAAATGGGGCGGCCGGACATGATTTTGCCGATCGAAGTCGCGCTTTTTTATCCGCATCGGGGCGGGATGATCACCAAGCGATTCGATCCTTTTGAAGAAGGACTGAATAGACTGACGTTTGAGAATTGCGACACGACTGTTTTTCCGGCGATAGAAATGGCTTATTATGCCGCGAAAATCGGGGGGTCGTTGCCGACAGTAATGAATTCTGCGAACGAAGAGGCGGTGAATGCATTTCTTTCAGGGAAAATTCGATATTCCGATATTATTCCGACCGTTCACAAGTGTATGAATATTCACGAAAGGTCGGGTATAATGAAGACTCTGTCATTGCCCGACATTTTTGAGACGGATCGTTGGGCACGGCAATTTGTCCAACAAGAACTGAGCAGACTATAACTCACAGGCGAGGAGACACGAATGCAGGTCATCACGGTAATTATTACTATCATCGGTATCGGGGTCTTGGCGGCCGCGCATGAAATCGCGCATTACTTGGTCGCAAAGGCCCTTGGGATTAAGGTTTATGAGTTGTCGGTCTTTGTCGGGCCGAAACTCTTTTCGTGGAAAAAGAACGATATCGAATATAACATCCGACTGATTCCTTTCGGTGCGTATGTGCGTTTTTCGGATTATCAGGAAGATGAAGAAAGCGATACGGATGATCCGCGAATGATCCTGAACCAGCCAAGATGGAAGAGGCTTCTCGTCTCGCTGGCCGGGCCGTTCATGAACGTTATTCTGGGCGTGGTCATTCTGGCGGTCCTGTTCTCTGTTTCGGGCTTCTATACAACCGTTCAGGCACAGATCTATCCCGAGACACAACTCGCGAATACAGCGGTCCGGGCCGGGGACCGAATTCTTTCGATAAACGGCAATCGCGTATTTACGGAGTACGATTTATATGCGGAGCTGACTCTGACGAAGCCATCGGATCCATTGAGTGTCGGTTTTCGATCCAAAGAGACCGGTAAAAAATACAGCGTACTGCTTGTCCCCGAAACCCAAACCGCTTTTCGGCTCGGCATAACCTTTTTCGCCGATCCGGACGAGAACGGCGGTTGGGAGATCGCTCAGGTTGATCCTCGGCAGAACGACGGTCAGCCGATGATGCTGGAGAAGGACTCCGTTCTTTCAATCAACGGAGTGTCCGTGACCGACCCCGGGATATCTGAGATAATCGGAGGTTCAGAGGGAGACGCTCTTCTTGTCCGGTTGATCCGGGACGGAGTTGAGAAGGAAGTTTCGGTAAAGCCGTATTCAGAAACATTTTATTCACCCAGAGGTTTTGATCTGAAGCCCGGAGACGGCTTTCCGGAAGCCGCTCGCGAAGCGTTTGTCTTTCCGGTTGCGATGTTTAAACTGACGGTTTTCAGTGTGAGAAGCGCAATTTCGGGTGATATAAAACCTTATAACGTAGTATCGGGTCCGGTGGGCATGGTGACGATCGTTTCTGATGTCGTTAATGACACGGATGTTAAAACTTCGGTTAAGGCGGAGTCCCTGATCATGATCACCGCGGTAATATCGATCGGTTTGGCGATCACCAACCTGCTTCCGTTACCCGGGCTGGACGGGAGCGACTTGATTATGCTGATCATTGAGACGATCCGTGGTAAAAAGGTTACCAAGAAGACGGAGCGGGTGATCAATGTCATCGGATTCGTGATCATTATTCTTTTGGTTTCGTTTGCTCTTACTTCTGATATTATTCGTCTTCTGGTTTAGAGGTGTATATGAAAAGAGCCGTTACCAAGTCGATTCGAATCGGAAACGTGATCATTGGAGACGGAAGTCCGATCGCGGTTCAGTCGATGAACAACACCGACACAAGGGATACGGATGCGACGCTTCGGCAAATCGATCGCTTGTACCAAGCCGGATGCGAGATTACCCGGGTATCGATTCCTGACCGCGAAGCGGCGGAAGCCCTCTCCGTAATCGTAAAGGCTTCTCCGATTCCGGTTATCGCGGATATTCACTTTGATCCCGAACTTGCGATCCTGGCGATCCGCGGCGGTGCCGCAAAAATCCGGATCAACCCGGGTAACATCAAAGACAGAAATGCGCTTTCAAAGATCGCCTCATGCGCCAAATCCGCCGGGATTCCCATACGTGTCGGAGTCAACTCCGGCTCGCTTGATCGCGTGCTCATCGACCGCTTCGGGGGAGTGAATCGCGAATCCATGGCGGCCAGCGCGAAGAGCGCCGTCGAATCCATGGAAGAGTCGGGGTTTACCGATCTTGTCGTAAGTATCAAATCATCCGATCCGCTCCTGACTATCGAGAGTTATCGCCTCCTGTCCCGGGAAATTCGTTATCCGCTTCATGTCGGACTTACCGAGGCCGGCACGGTTCGGGAGGGGGCCATACGATCCGCAGTCGCGATCGGGACTCTTTTAGCGGATGGTATCGGCGACACGATCCGCGTCTCTTTGACCGGGGATCCGGTCACGGAAGTCGAAGCGGCATATTCGATCCTGAAGTCTTTATCTCTGCGGAGGCGCGGCATGACGCTGATTTCCTGTCCGACGTGCGGACGAACCGCCGTCCCGCTGATCGAGGTCGCTGAGCGGGTTGAGGAGTTGATTCGGGACCTGCCTTATCATCTGAAGGTTGCGGTGATGGGATGCGCGGTCAACGGGCCCGGGGAGGCGCGTGAAGCGGATATCGGTATTGCCGGCGGAAAAGGCGAATTTCTCTTATTTAAAAGAGGTGTCATTGTCGGAAAGGTTTCCCCGGAAGAGGTATACGACGTTCTGATGAAAGCGATTCACGAGATCGGCTCGGAATCGACGGACAACAAATAAGCGAGGAGCAAAACCGGAATTCATGAGTGAACTTATCCAGTTTGTCCGGTCATTTTCGGACAATGACCGCCTGATTCGTGCGGCCGAACCCATTTGCGGCAAGGTAGATAAGGTTTTTCTCGACTCTGATGCATGTGGGCTGGAGTTGGTTTTGAATATCGAAAAAGTGGTGCCCGAGGGTCGTGTCCTGATCGATTTTGAACGTGAGATCCGGAAGGAATTGAATGTTTCGCATGTTCGAATTCATCTTGAAGGCGAGGCCGTTAAAAAAGTGTCGGAATGTGTTGCCGGCCCTCTCAGATCTTGGATTATAGATTCCGTTTCGCGAAAAAATCCTCTGTTTCGATTATTGACCTACGAACTCGAATTGCACGCGGAAGGTTCCGGTGTGGTCGGATCCGTCACCGGTTCGGTTGATTCGAGTCTGCTGTCCGAATTTTCGAAGGAAGCGGAGATTTTTACGGATCGGTATCTTCCGTCGCGTTGCTTGTTCGAGTTGCGTGTAAATACCGGGAGCAAGGATGATACGAATCGTAAACGTATTGAGCGGTACGAGGTGAAGTTGATGAGGGATGCACTTGAGGTTTTATCCAGGCAGAGCACAATGACAGGTAACGAGAACGATCAGGCGCGAACTGATTCCGCAGGAAACCAGTCGATAACCGATAAGAAGACCGATCCGTCCGAATCCGGAAGTAACACGTGGGAAACCCTTGCGGGACAAGCGGTTTCGGAAAGGAATGGCACCCGGGAGAAAAGACCGAGAAACCACGATAATGAAGGGAATTTTTGGGGAAGAATGAACCCGGCGTTACCGCTTCTTCCGATCGGCGAGATGAATGAGTCGACCGGAACGGTTCTTTTCGAAGGAGAAATCGAAATTGAGGAAATGAAGCTTACCAAGTCAGGAAACAAGGTATGCTCGCAGTTTTTCGTCACGGATCGGACCGGAAGCATTCCGTGTGTCTGCTTTTTCACGCCCAAGGATGCAGACCGGTTTTCGGACGCGTTTTTATCGGGAGGCTATGCGAGGCTTCAGGCGGATGTATGCTTTGACGCGCGATATACCAAGGATTTATCGGCATCGGTTGTCGGCATTCGATTGGCCGACGCACCCGAACAACGCCGTGATGATGCCGAAATCAAACGTGTAGAATTGCACTGCCACTCCAAAATGAGCGAGAAGGACGCAGTAATTAATGTCTCGGATTTGATTTCCGAGGCGGCCCGGATGGGACACCGCGCATGTGCACTTACCGACCACGGCGTTGTCCAGGGTTTTCCGGAAGCGGCGGAGGCCGCGGCGAAAATCCGTAAAGCCGATCCCGATTCGGAATTTAAAGTGATCTACGGCATGGAGGGATATCTGGTCGACGACGGGCCCTGTCCTGTTTATTTGCCGGTTGCCGGAAAAACACCGTCGGAAGTCTTTGTTGCGCTCCGAGTGGAAACATCCGGATCCGATCCGGAACTCGACCGCATTACACGCGTACGTGCCGCACGATTCGAACGGGATTCGGACGACGTTTTTCGTTGCACCGCCACACTCGACGAGCACTTTACCGTCCCGGAAAAGGATCCGGTTATAACGGAGCCCGGAGAAGAGTCCGGAGAGCGAAAAACCGGGAACGAGGTGCTTTCCGCGCTGACTCGTGTCTCAGACTTCATCGGCTCCCTTCCGGTTTGCGGCGTCGACATACTGACAGCTTTATCCTTTTTGCGATATGCGGGATTTGCTGTTGATATCGAAAAGCACGAGAACAATCGTGTGAAATTTAACCCGGTCGCAGTAGAAATCCTTGAGCTTGAAAAGCTTCCGGAAAGTTATGGAATCTATGCGTCAACGAACGAATCCGGGGATAAGGTCGAGGAAAGAGCCGATATTTCCGGCAAAGGGACAAACTGCGGAGTACGGACTGCCGTCGTGTTGAACACGGTACCTTGCGATCCGGACCTTTCGAACGACGCTTCCGTTTTGGCCGGCGCAATCCTGAGACTATCCGTAACCGATCTTGCCGAGCTCAACGAGAAAGCCGGAAGAACATCGGACAGACAACTTCTTTCGCGTAAGGAAACAGTGTCGCACGTTGTATTTTTGGCTCGGAATATTCTGGGACTATATCATTTATATCGATTGGTTTCCGAATCGCATATCCGGTATTATTCGCATCGGCCGAGGATACCCAAATCCCTGCTGAAGTACTACCGGGACGGTCTCATCATCGGGAGTGCGTGTGAGCGCGGAGAAGTATTCAGTCGAATCCGTATGCACTACACGATGAATAATCGTGATTTCGACAAGGCATGTCATTCGCTTAAAGAAGATGAGGCGTTTCTTGGTATTTGCCGGGGATACGATTATCTTGAGGTTCAACCGTTGACGAATAACTCTTTTTATCTGCGCTCTTCGGACAGCGGGATCGCAAACGAGCAGGATCTGATCAATTTGAATCGGCTGGTGCTTTTCGCGGCGGATACAGTCGGGATTCCTGCCTGCGCGACGACGGACGCACATTTTCTGGAGAAAAGAGACGGGGAGTTCCGGAAGTATCTCCTAATGGATATGGAATACAAGGACGCGGAGTTTCAGGGGGACCTTTTTTTCAGAACGACTCACGAAATGCTGGATGAATTCTCTTATCTCGGCACGAAAAGGGCCTTTGAGGTTGTCGTTACAAACCCGAATGCGATCGCGGACAAGGTCGCGCCCGATATCAAACCATTTCCTCACGGAACCTTTCCTCCGATTATCGATACCGCCGCGGATGAAATCCGAGAGGTGACACGCCGTGCGGTCGAAGAGCTTTATACCTTTCGGGGGCAGGTGTCACAGGTCGTTGAGGAACGACTGAATAAGGAATTGAATTCAATTATCGGCAACGGATTCGCGATCATGTATTACATCGCGTATATGCTCGTCAAGAAATCCAACGAAGACGGCTATATCGTCGGCTCAAGAGGATCGGTCGGGTCCTCGCTGGTTGCAACGCTCTGCGGCATTTCGGAGGTCAATCCTCTGCCGCCGCATTACAGATGCCCGGGTTGTTCCTATTCCGAATTTGATACAAGCGGACGTTTCGGATCGGGGTATGATCTGCCAGATAAGACCTGCCCGCATTGCGGCACTGACATGCACAGAGACGGACAGGAAATCCCGTTCGAGACCTTTCTCGGTTTTTACGGCGACAAGCAACCGGATATTGACCTGAATTTTTCAAGCGAGTACCAATCCAGAGCGCATCGTTATGTTGAAGAGTTGTTCGGGACCAGCCATACTTTTCGCGCGGGAACGATCGGCTGTTTTGCGGAGAAGAACGCGATCGCGGTGATCAATAAGGTTTGCGAAAAGAAGCAGGAAGCGATCAACCGGGCGGAGACGCGCAGGAGAGCGAGAGGCTTATTCGGGGTGAAACGAACGACCGGTCAGCATCCGGGCGGAATCGTTGTCGTTCCCAAGGAGATGGATATTTTCGAGTTTACTCCGATCCAATTCCCGGCCAACAAGTCGGATGCCGGCGTGATCACGACTCATTTTGACTTTAACGCGATGCACGATACGATACTCAAACTGGACATTCTGGGTCATTATGATCCGACGGTTCTTCGCATGCTCAGTGATCTGACCGGCGTCGATGTTCGAACCATACCGATTCCCGAGCCGAAAGTAATGTCTCTTTTTATCTCCAACGAGGCGCTCGGAATCAAGGACAAAAGCTACAAGACCGAAGCGGCAACACTCGGTCTTTCGGAAATGGGTACATTTATGGCCCGGGACATGATCGCGGAGACCAAACCCTCGAAATTCTTCGATCTGGTTCAGCTCATGGGTCTTTCCCACGGAACGGATGTTTGGAAAGGGAACGCGCAGGAATTGATCCGTAAGAATATCTGTACGCTCGAAAACGTGATCGGCTGCCGTGACAGCATCATGACCGAACTGATTCAAAAAGGAATCCGGAATAAGGATGCTTTCGGGATCATGGAGCGTGTGCGTAAGGGGAAAGGTCTTCTTCCGGATCAGGAAAAAACAATGCAGGAATACGGAGTGCCGAAGTGGTATATTGAGTCTTGTAAGATCATCAAATACATGTTTCCCAAAGCGCATGCCGCTGCATACGCGATTTCGTCCCTTCGTATCGCGTGGTTCAAGGTTTATTATCCCGAGGAGTATTATTGCGCATTCTTTTCGATTCGGGCAGATGAATTTGACGGGGATACGATGTGTCGGGGAATCGAACTCGTGAAGGCGAAAAAAGCGGAACTGCACGAAGGGTTTTCGGCGCGCAAGCCGACCGAAAAAGCGCAGTATTATATTTATGAGCTGATTGAGGAAATGTACGCGAGAGGAATCGAGTTTCTGCCGTTTGATCTGGATCTTTCCCAAGCCGATCGTTTCGTGAAGGCGGGTCCCGGGAAAATCCTTCCGCCAATCAACGCGATCACATCCGTCAGCTCTGCGATGGCCCGAGCGATTTGCGCGGCGCGTAACGAGAAGAGCTTTTCAACACGGGAAGACGTCCTGATCAGAAGCGGGATCGGACCGTCAGCGCTTGAGAAACTCGCGGCGTCGGGTATTCTCGATCATCTTCCGGAAACGGTTCAGATAGACCTTTTTTCCTTGCTGTGAGAGAATGGAACGAGGAGGATCCTCATGATCGCAACCGTCGTTTTACGGGACAGCGTACGCCGTACCGACCGTGAATATGATTATTTTATTCCGACCGGGCTTGAAGAGCAGGTTTTGCCGGGACAATATGTTCGTGTGCCCTTCGGCGGAGGTAACCGCACGGAAGTCGCCCTGATTATTTCCGTTGCCGGGAAGAGCGAGTTTTCGAATCGTTTGAAGTCGATCATAGAGATCGTCGATCCCCTGCCTGTCTTACGTGACGATCAGATCGGGATGATTTCCAAAATCAGGTCGAGATACTCGTGTACGCACGGTGATGCGGTCCGTCTGATGGTTCCGTCCGTTGTTTCCGACCACAAGGCGAAAACCCACAAAATCGCTTGCGTTTGTGACGAAGAACGCGCGATATCCGTTTTGTCCGAGAACGAGCTTTCCAGTCTCGCGCAGATACGCGTTTTGGAGCTTTTGCTCGAGGCCGGCGAAATTCCCGTCACTGAAATCATGAACGCCCTTTCGGTGTCACGGTCCCCGATTCGAACACTGGAGGAACGGGGCTTGATCGAGATTTGCACCCGAAAATCAATTGAAACATGCGAAACGGATGAAGTCTGTGAAGACGAAACGGAAATTTCAAAGGTTCCGACCTTAACGCAGAATCAGAAAACGGCGATCGATTATATTATGTCCGAAAGCAGTCCGGGCGAGTGTCTTCTTTTCGGTGTAACCGGGAGCGGTAAGACCGAAGTGTACCTCCGGTGTGCTCAGGAGATCGTCGCGGACGGTGGAAGCGTGATCTTCCTGGTTCCCGAAATCTCTTTGACTCCTCAGATGATTCGATGGGTCAAAGAACGATTCCCCGATGTGTTGGCGGTACTACACAGCCGGTTGACGCCCCGCGAGCGATATGAACAGTGGAATCGTATCCGTAAGGGAGAAGCACGCGTAGTCGTTGGTGCACGATCGGCTGTTTTCGCGCCGGTTCAAAATCTGCGCATGATTATCGTCGACGAGGAGCAGGACACTTCCTATAAGTCGGAAACTCATCCTCGATATCACGCGAGGGATATCGCACGGATGCGCGCGAGGATCACCGGTGCGAGGTTGGTTTTCGGCTCGGCGACGCCGGCGATCGAGACATATTTCTCGGCGGTCACCGGTTTCACGCGTCTTCTGGAGTTGCCGGAGCGGGTTAAGGAGGCGGTGATGCCGAGGGTACGCATCGTCGATATGAGAGATGAACTGATCAGAGGCAATCGTTCACTGTTGAGCGTTGAGCTCCGATCCGAGATGAGTCGAGCGCTCGAGCGGGGCGATCAGATCATGCTATTTCTGAATAAGCGCGGCTATTCAAGCTTCATTCTTTGTCGTTCATGCGGGAACACGATTCTTTGTCCGCATTGCTCGGTTGCGATGACACTTCATTCTCCGCGTCCGGGGCGCAAACCGATTTTGATCTGTCACAGCTGTATGTTTGCAAGAAAGGTCCCGGAGGCGTGTCCGGAATGCGGAAGTACGCTTCAGGGAAAGATCGGAATCGGGACACAACAATTGGAGGAAGCCGTTAAATCAGCGTTTCCGGAAAGCCGGATCATTCGAATGGATCAGGACACAACTGCAGGCAGGGGAGCGCATGCGCGGCTTCTCAACGCTTTTCGAAACAGGGAGGCCGATATTCTTCTGGGCACTCAGATGATTGCAAAAGGGCATGATTTTCCAGACGTGACCGTCGTCGGCATCATGAACACGGACATGCTGGTTCGCGCTTCCGATTTTCGGGCCGGTGAGCGCGCGTTTCAGCTCATCACCCAGGCGTCGGGCCGGGCGGGCAGAGGCGAGAAGCGCGGAAGCGTATACATCCAGACGTATCAACCGGAGGATGAGATTATTCTTTACGCGGCGGCTTCGGATTATAAGGGCTTCTTTGAGAAAGAGTTGGAGTATCGAAAGCGGCTCGGTTATCCGCCGTTTCTGGCGTTCGGAAGCCTGATTCTCTCGAACAGGGATGAGGATTCAGGTGCTCGTCAGGCGTCTGAGATCAAGGCCTTTTTGGTCGAATGTGCCGATTCCGCCCCGGAAGGGCTATTCCGCATATTCGGGCCCGGTCCGGCGGCGGTTTATAAGCTTCGGGATCGCTACCGATTCCAGATCAATATCAAGGCAAAAAATAAAAGCGCGCTTTCCTTGTTGTACGATAAGGTTCTCGCGCGTTTCTCCGACAAGGAATATTCCATGCACACCGATATTGACCCGTACTGATCTTTGCTTGCGTCGGATTTCTCGAGCGTTTTGCCGTCGACCCGATCGTCCGGGGTACCTTGAACGCTTCATTTGTGATAATCTGTCGGTGTGAGAATATGAGTGTACGGGTTTATTCCCGAAGAAATAAAGACAAGAAAGAGGATAATTGAATGGCTCTTCGTGAAATAGTGACCGTGGGAGACGAGGTCCTTCGTAAGAAAGCGCGTGAGGTGAACCGGTTTGACGACAAACTGTGCATTCTTCTCGATGACATGGCCGAGACGATGAAATATGAGGGTAGAGGGATCGGGTTGGCCGCTCCGCAGGTAGGTATTTTACGACGAGTGTTTGTTGTGGATGTCGGAGACGAGCACGGTCTGATCGAGTTTATTAATCCCGAGATCTTATCGGTCGAGGGAGAAGTATTAAGTGAGGAAGGTTGCTTGTCGGTACCCGGCCGATCCGGGTGTGTTAAGCGGCCGGAGCGGTTGAAAGTACGCGCGTTGAACCGTAAGGGCGAGACGTTTGAGTTGGAGGCGGAAGGGATCCTTGCGGTCTGTGTCTGTCATGAGAACGACCATCTCGACGGAGTACTTTTTATCGACAAGGTCGTGGAACAGGAAGAGAAGGATTGAACGAGCGAATCATATTCATGGGGACTCCCCGACTTGCGTCCGTAGTGCTGGAACGCCTTCACGATTCCGGCTTTCGTATTGTTGCATGTTTTACTCAGCCGGACAAACCGGTCGGCCGTAAAATGCAACTGACTCCGCCGCCCGTGAAAGTAACGGCGGAAACTCTGGGTATTCCGGTGTTTCAACCGAATCGCATGCGAGACGAGAGCGTCTTGATCGATATCGGGAAATTACACCCCGATATGATCGTTACCGCCGCGTACGGTAAGATCCTTCCGCCGTCGATCCTCGGGATCCCCGCGTTCGGTTGTCTGAATGTGCACGGCTCACTCCTGCCTCAATACAGGGGGGCGGCTCCGATTCAATGGGCAATCCTGAACGGAGAAAGTGAAACGGGCGTCACGGTGATGCTCATGGATGAGGGGATTGATAACGGCCCCATGCTGAGAAGCGCGTCCATTCCGATTGGCCCGGAGGAAAGCGCACCCGAGTTGACGGAACGTTTGGCCGAACTCGGCGCGGATCTGATTGTTCGAACCATTCCCGAATATATCCGGGGAGAGATATCTCCGATTCCCCAGAATGATGAATTCGCAACCTTTGCGCCCCTTATTACCAAAGAGCAGGGCTTGATCGATTGGAACGATCCCGCAAATAAGATTCATAACCAAATCCGCGGCTTGGCGGAATGGCCGGGAGCATATTCCGAATTCAAGGGTAAAAGAGTGAAGATTTATCGATCCTCTTTACCGAATGATCCGGACAGTATTACCGAAGCTTTTCGGGAAACCGGCGCTGAATTAAGACCGGGAACGGTAGTTTGCGCACGCAAGGATGTTCTCGCCGTTATGTGCGGAGATATTCCCCTTCTCCTTCGATGCATTCAGCCGGAGTCCTGCAAAAGGCTTGAAGCGTGTGAATGCGCGCATAATTTTGCGCCGTCGGATCATTTCGGCGGTGAAAAATGAGCCGGGAGGGCTTTTTGGCGAGGAAAATCTGCTTTGAAATGCTTTTCGATGTGTTCGAGAGGGGCGGGTACGCCCAACTGGTATTGAAGCAGAGATTCAAGTCGGAGACCGGCCTGTCCTCGCGAGACAAGAGTTTCATTACGGCCGTCTTCTACGAAGTAATTGCGCGGACTTTTACGCTGGATCACATCATCGGGTTGAAGATCAAGGGAAACATCCGATCGCTGGATCCGTTGGTTCGGACCGTATTAAGAATGGGGGTTTGGCAGATTCTGTTTTCCGGATCGGTACCGGATCATGCCGCTGTCAACACATCGGTCGAGATCATCTCGAAGCGTGTCGGACACGGAGCGAAAGCTTTGGTTAACGCAGTGCTTCGAGCGGTCGCAGGAGAGGCCGACTTCCTGAAAGCAGGCATTCGAACGGCAAAGCCCGATGTTCGGTTTTCGATGAGCAGTGAAATTGCCGGGCTTCTGATCAAGTGGTACGGTAAGGATAAGGCGGAATCGATCGCCGCAGCTTTTTTTGAAGAAGCGAAGGTGACGGCTCGCGTGAATACTCTTCGTTGTTCCCGGGACCGGTTACAAGAGCTCCTGGAAGAGGAAGAAGTCGAAAGTGATATCGGGTTATATTCCGATCAGGCGCTTACGCTTCGGCTTCAGGGGACGCCACTGGATGCCCTGAAGGCTTATCGGGACGGGCTATTTATGATTCAGGACGAAGCGGCTATGTTGGCCGGCATCATTACCGATCCGAAGCCCGAAGATCGTATTCTCGATCTGTGCGCGGCACCGGGCGGCAAAAGTTGTCACCTGGCCGAGCTGTCGAACGACGATGCGGAAATACTTGCTACGGACATCAACGAGAGTCGACTCGAACTCGTCAAACAAAACGCGAAAAGGCTAGGCATCCGTTCAATTCGAACCGGAATTGCCGACGCGAGAGAGCCCGATTCATCTGTTTTCGGGCCGGAAGAGAGTTTTGATCTTGTTTTGGCGGACGTTCCGTGCAGCGGGCTCGGACTGTTGAAACGTAAGCCGGATATAAGGTTGACGATAAGTTACGAACGGATTCGGGCGCTATATCCGATTCAGGATGAGATTTTGAGAAACGCTGCCCGTTATGTCAAAAAGGGCGGGTGTCTGATGTATTGCACATGCACGATCAATCCGGATGAAAACGAGAATCGGGTCGCGGCATTTCTCGCCGAACGGAGTGATTTCCGCATTGAACCAATAACGGAAATCATCGCTTCAAAGCCGGCTTTTTCCGAGCGGCACCGAAATGAAGCGAAGGAAGGCCGACTCCTGCTATTGCCCGACGAGGACGGATGTGACGGTTTTTTTATTTCGAAAATGAGGCGGATCGTATGAGTGAGAGTCGATTTATATTGGACATGACTGCCGAGGCTTGGGAGAAGTGGACCGAAGAACGGGGATTTCCCCGTTTTCGAGCGGAACAAATTGCTTCGTGGTGCAACAAAGGCGTGACGGACCCTGCTGAAATGACAAATCTGCCGAAGACGATCATCGAAGAGTTGAAAAAAAGTTTCGATACGAATGCTTTTGTTCTCGAAAAGGAATCGATCTCAGAAATCGACGGCACGCGAAAATTCGTTTTCCGGCTCGGCGACGGGAATCGCATTGAAACCGTTCTGATGAAGTATCGTTTCGGTAATTCGGTATGCATATCTTCTCAAGCGGGATGCAAAATGGGGTGCGCTTTCTGTGCTTCCGCTCATGCAGGCTTCGGGAGAAGCCTGTCTGCGGGTGAAATGCTCGCACAGATAACTTTTCCGGAAAAGATTACATCCGAGCGTGTTTCGCGGGTAGTGGTGATGGGAATCGGCGAGCCGTTTGATAATTATGACAATCTTATCTCTTTTCTTCACATGGCCAACTCGCCGAAAGGCTTGAATTTAGGCGCTCGGCACATTACCATATCAACTTGCGGACTGGTGCCTCAAATGATAGAATTCATGTGTGTCGACAAGCAGGTGAATCTATCGGTTTCCCTGCATGCGGCGACGGATGAATTAAGAAACCGGCTGATGCCGATCAATCGGGCGTATCCTTTGGATTCTCTGATCCGCACCTCACGGGAATATGTTAGGAAGACGGGAAGGAGGATTACCTTTGAGTATGCCCTGTTGGACGGTGTGAATGACTCCGTCGAGGACGCTCGACAGTTGGCGGCTTTACTTCGCGGCATCAATGCCCATGTGAACCTGATCGCTGCCAATGAGTTTCCCGGATGCCCGTTTCTTCGAAGTAAGCCTTCGACGGTCGTTGCTTTTCGGGGAGAACTTGAGCGGCTGGGCATGAATGTTACGGTAAGAAGAGAAATGGGAACGGATATTATGGCGGCGTGCGGTCAATTGCGCAGAAGCCTCGGAGAGAACGATAAAATATGAGATATGCCAGTGCGACAGACAAAGGTATGGTTCGCGAAAAGAACGAGGACTTTCACGCCATTCTCAGCGTGGGGGACAGCAGTGTGTTTGTCGTGGCGGACGGTATGGGTGGCCATGCGGTCGGTGAGATTGCCAGCAGAACCGCCGTGGAATTTGCACTTTCCGCCTTGCCTCAGCAATTGGAAAAGGCCCGATCGGTTGAGGATGTCGAGTTGATCCTGCAGGAAACCATCGAGAAGGCAAACGTGCGCGTGTATCTTCAGTCCTTGGACAACCGGGAGTACAGGGGAATGGGAACCACGCTGACGTTGGCCGTTTTCAGGCACTGGAGGCTCTACATATCTCACATCGGTGACTGCCGCGTTTATCTGTTGCACGGCGGTTCGCTCGAACGTCTGACCATTGACCATACCTTGGTACAGGAGCTGGTTGATATGGGCTCAATTTCCGAAAAGGAAGCAGAGACTCACCCCAAAAGGCATGTTCTGGTACGTTCTTTGGGTGTTAACGAATATATGAAGCCGGATACCTACTCGTTTGATATTTCTGAGGGAGACCTGATCCTGATGTGTACGGACGGCCTTTACGGCTATGTCGAAGAAGAACAGATTCGCAAGATATTAAAAAGACACAAGAATCTGGACTCTTGTGTTCGCCAACTGGTCGATTCGGCCAATGCGGCCGGAGGTCCCGATAATATTACCGCGATATTGATCCATTGCGCAATGGAAAAGAATAAGGAGACGGTATGAGTACAGCACCGAACGGCCCGGAAGGAATGGTCTTGGGCGGTCGTTATCGCATCGCGAAATTGGTCGGCACCGGAGGCATGGCGAATGTTTATCTTGCATCGGATATGGCGACCGGAGCGGTTGTGGCCATCAAAATTCTTAAGCAGGAATTTTCAATTGACAGCGAATTTATCAAGCGATTTGATACCGAGGCGAAGGCGGCGGCCGCTCTTACACATTCGAATATTGTTCGCGTTCTGGGGATCGGCCAGGAAGGCAATTTCCGATACATGGTTCAGGAGTACGTTGAAGGCATCTCTTTGAAGGAGCTGATTCGTCAGAACGGCCATTTGGATTGGAGGATCGCCGTGCCGATCGCGATTCAGGTCGGGCTGGCGTTGGAGCACGCACACCAGAACGGTATCGTTCATCGGGATATTAAACCGCACAATATCATGATCACAAAGGATCGTCTGGCGAAGGTGACGGACTTCGGCATCGCACGCGCGGCGACGAGCAATACGATCACGTTAACAAGCGGCGGTGCGTTGGGGTCCGTGCACTATTTCTCTCCCGAGCAGGCCCGGGGTGCGATGGTCGGCCCCGCATCGGATATATATTCTCTGGGTGTAATGCTTTTTGAGATGGTCACCGGCAGACTTCCCTTTGACGGAGAAACCCCCGTCGCCGTTGCGGTCAAACATCTTCAGGAACCTGCACCGCTGGCTTCCGGCTTTGTGTCCGGAATTCCTAACGGACTGGATGCCATCATTCAAAAAAGCATGCAAAAAGGGATCGAAGCGCGTTATAGCTCGGTTCGGGAAATGGTCGAGGAGCTTGACTCATTAATGATCGATCCGAACGGAACGTACGGTGTCGTTACCCAGACGGAAGCCTATGACACGACGACCAACCATATGCCGTCGATGCGGCAGGAGCCGAATTACTCGAAGCTCAGAGATATTGAGCGCTCTATTGAGAAGAGACGTCGTTCTCGCCTGAAGGACAATCTGCTGGTCATCGCTCTGGTCACATTGATTATCGGGGTGCTGATCGGTGTGGTGGTTCTGGTAACTGGTACGCTCACCGATGGAATCAACCGCCAGCCGAAGACCTCGTTTATCGTAGGAAATTACGTTTCCCGCTCCGTGGATGAAGTACGTAATGAATTTCGCATGCTCGGCTTCAACAATTATGATATTTCTTTTGAACCCAATCCCGGATTCGCGGAAAATATCATTTTTGAACAGAGTCTGCCCGAGGGAACCGAGATCAAATCCACCAGCAATAAATTGATACTGAAGGTAAGCATTCGGGAGGACACATTCATCCTTGAGGATTACCGTGGTATGGATTACCGGACGGCGGAAACTGTACTGACCGCGATGGGATACTTTGTTACATCCAGCCCCGAAATCAATGGTGCGCTTGAGCCGGGCATCGTGATCCGAACGGAGCCCTCCTTTGGTTCCGCATTACAAAAGGGAAGCCAAATTGCCATCATCTACAGCATCCAGAGCGAGAGAATTACGGTTCCGAAACTTTTCGGGCTGACTCTTGAAGCAGCAGAGAAGGTGTTGGAACAGAACGATCTTGTGCTCGGACCCATTGAGGCAACTCCCGCTGTAGTGGGGTTATCCAAGAAACAACAATACGTGTTGCTGACTGATCCCGTTGAAGGGACGGTCGTTAATCGGAAGTCGTCCATCAAAATGTATGTGGGAACCATTGAGGATGTTTTAAACGGTGGCACCCCGACTCCGACTCCGACGCCGGCACCGTATCTATTAACGCTGTCCGCCGTTCCGACGATCGGCGGTGTCGTCCAGGGCGGAGGGGTCATATTGGAAGGAACGCAAGTGACGGTTACGGCGATACCAAACAGCGACTTTATTTTCTCTCATTGGCAGGACGGAGCGGGAACCGTAGTCAGTACGCAGGCTCAGTATACGATTATCATGCCGCCTATGGATCTGGCTTTGACTGCATACTTTATTGAGGTGACACCAACTCCGACCATTTCACCGACGCCAACCGTCTCACCGACACCGTTGCCGACCCCGACAACCGCTCCGACATCATCCACGACACCGGAGGTGCCGGATGAATAATCTCCGGATCGGAGTGTAATGAGTATGAGCAGGGATACCGATTTAAGTTCCGATATACTGTCCGGAATCATCGTTAAGGGAGTTGGCGGCCTTTACACGGTTCGGTTGGACGAGGGGGAAATCATTCGTGCGAAACCGAGAGGTATATTCAGAAAACGGAAAATAACGCCGACGATCGGAGATCGGGTTCAATGTGAGAAATCCGGAGATCCGGATATTCCTTATGTCATAACATCTGTAGGTCCGAGGAGAAATTTGATTCTCCGGCCTTCGATCGCTAATCTGGATGTCTTGATACTAACCTTTTCGATTCGTCAGCCGTCTCCTTATCTCGAAATGCTCGACAAGCTTCTGATCCTCTGTGCCAAGAGCGATATTCAGCCGGTTATATGGATCACGAAGATGGATCTGGATCCCGAATCCGGAGAGGAATTTCGATCTGTATACGCGAACGCAGGTTATGACGTGGTTTGTTCGACTCATACCGAACCGATTGATCCGGAGATCCTCAACCACTATTTCGGGGGGAATATCGTCGGATTTGCCGGTCAGTCCGGTGTCGGGAAATCTACTCTTTGCAATATGCTGACCGGTGTATCCGAACGAGAGGTGGGCAGGATCAGCGAACGGTTGAATTTGGGCAAGCATACCACGCGACATGTTGAGTTGTATCCTTTTCTCGACGGATATTTGGCGGATTCGCCCGGGTTTACAAATCTCGATATTCTTCGTATGCAAATCGAAACAGAGGATATAAGGCTCGGGTATAATGAACTTAAAGCATTCGAAGGCAAATGTAAATTCGATGATTGTCTTCATATCGGTGAGAAGGGCTGTGCGGTCGCCGAAGCGCGGATCGACCCGGGACGTTTGGAGCGTTACCGTGCGTTCATCCGTGAATCCGCATCGCTGAATGTTTACAAAAATACTGACAGGGAGAAGAAGAATGAAATCAAGTGAGATTGAAATCGCGCCGTCGATTCTGGCGGCGGATTTTGCCCGCCTCGGGGAGGAAATAAAGAGCGTCGAGCCGTTCGTGAAAAGAATCCATATTGATGTAATGGACGGTCACTATGTTCCCAATCTGACCATTGGTATTCCGGTCATTCAATCGATCCGGAAGATAACGAGCCTGATTTTTGACGTTCATTTGATGGTTGTCGATCCGGTTCCTTTTGTGGTTCCTTTCGCGCAGGCCGGCTCAGACGTGATCACACTCCACATCGAAACTCTTCAGGATCCCGACGAAGCGATCGATTTCATTCACTCAACCGGTAAAAAAGCCGGTCTGTCCGTTCATCCCGACACTCCGATTGAACTGATTTTCCCGTTTCTCGCTAAACTTGACAATGTTCTGGTGATGTCGGTTCGTCCCGGTTTCGGGGGACAGGAATTCATGCCCGAGGCGATCGAAAGGATATCCGACATCCGTCATGCGATCGAGAATGCTCACAGCAATGCCGTCATTTCTGTTGACGGAGGAATCACCGCCGGGAATGCCAGGGAAATTGCCGAAGCGGGTGCCGGTATCCTGGTGGTCGGAAGCGCCGTTTTCGGCACCGGGGACCCGAGCGCGGCGGTCAGGGAACTTCAAAAATGCGTTATGTTGTAATTTGCGGCGGTACCGGCATTGATATCCGAAGGCTGAAACGACAAATCCTGCCGTCGGACCACATCCTGTGCGCGGACGGAGGTTCCGTTCACGCCCGCAAAATGGGGATTATTCCCGATGCAATCATCGGAGACATGGACTCGATCGATACCGAGACTTCAGAATGGGCCGAAGCAAATCGTATACCTCTTCGAGAATATCCGGCCGAAAAGGATATGACAGACTCCGAGCTCTGTTTGTCCGAGGTTCCGGAACGGGAAGAGATTCTGTTGGTTATGCCGTTCTGCGGACGTTTTGATCATGTCCTCTCGAACGTGCTGAACGCAGCGGAGTACGCGCGCGGGGGACGCGAAATTCGCGTGACCGACGGCCGGACGTTGATCGACATCCTTTTAGGACCGGGAGAAGTGAAGATCGAGCTGGAATCGACGAGGGATATTCTTGGTGCGGAAAAACTTCTGATTTCTGCGATTCCCGTGACAGGCCCCGCTTCCAATGTCCGTTCGGACGGTCTCTATTACCCGATCGGCGGAAGAACGCTTCATCCGGGTCAATCACTCGGAGTCAGTAACAAGCCCGCGGATGGTGCGTCGGAGATCATCGTCGCTCTGGACGACGGCGTCCTTTTTGTGATCATCGGACCCGATGATGCCCGGAGCGGGGCGACGTCGGATGAAGGCTTCTTTCCGGTGACGTCGGGGGATATCTGATCAGTCACACAGACCGTATGCTTTTCCCATCGTGCGAAAAGCCTTTTCGGATCCGATAATCGTTTTCTCGGATGCGCAAAAAGCCAACCGAAAGTAGCCCGGACAGGAAAACGCGGATCCCGGTACGACCAAAAGTCTTTCATCGGCACAGCGTTTACAGAATTCCATGTCATCGCCCGGGGACCGAACAAACAAATAGAATGCACCGTCCGGCTTATGCGCAGTGAACCCGGCACCGGTCACGATTTCGTAGAGCATGTTCCTTCGCTTTTCGTAATTGGGGACGTCGACCTTCGCTTGGATCGACAATTCAATAACTTTCTGGAAAAGCGCCGGAGCATTAACACTTCCGAGTATTCGATTCGCCAACACCACCGCCTTGGAGAGCAACTCAAAATCCTCGTGCGACGGGCTGATCGCAGAATAGCCGATCCTTTCTCCGGGCAGGGACAGCGATTTGCTGAAGGAATAGCAAACGATGAGGTTTTGGATATAATCCATGGTCGCCGGCGCGGTCCTGCCGTCATAAACCAATTCGCGGTATGGCTCGTCGGAAATAACATGAATCAGGTGATCCGCGGAGAGAATCAAATCATTGAGCTCACGGAGCGTATCCGCCGAGTACAGCGTGCCGCTCGGGTTGTTCGGAGAATTGATGATAATTGCTTTGGTTCTTGCGGTGATTGCCGATCGAATGCGATCCGGGTTCGGAAGAAAAGTATCCGGATCCGTTTGAACGATGACCGGCACGCCACAGTGATTCTCAATGTAATTAACATACTCCATAAAAAACGGAGCCAGAAGAATGACCTCGTCGCCCGGGTCAAGGACTGACTTCAGCACGGCATTCATCGCTCCGGCCGCTCCGACGGTCATGCAGATCGCATCGGGACCTACGGTTGTGAGGGGGGTGGAGACGGAACGGGCGACTGCGGTGCGAGTGGAAAGATAGCCGCTGTTCGGCATATAACCGTGCATGCCCGGCTTCGGAGAATCGACCAACGAACAGAGTGCGGACCGAACTTCTTCGGGCGGTTCGAGATCGGGATTGCCGATCGAAAAATCGTATACGTTATCTTCGCCGAAAAGTTCCTTCAGACGGGCGCCTTCCTCGAACATCTTTCGGATCAGGGAGCCGGACTGAATATTTACGGACATTTTCTTGGATATCATAGCATGCCTCCGCAAAGAACGATTATGAAGCATATTATATCATGAAAATCGTTGAGTATTCGGCAACGGACGGACGGCCGGTTGACAAGGGAAATAGGAACGTGTAATATATCACCGTTACAACAAGAAGAGGCGTCCGCTTCTCACCTCGAGTGTTTACGAAGAGGTTCACGGGTTTTTAATCGGCGGTTGCCGGTTTGCGTGGAGCGGATGGTTCGCTCCGTTTTTTATTTCAGGAGGAGGTGTGTTCTTATAGCACGACAAACAGGCGGGCAGTTAACCAATGATGCTATTCGGTTCAGAGAGGTCAGATTGATCGAGTCGGATGGGGATATGGTCGGAGTAGTGTCGATCATGGAAGCCAGAAAAAGGGCTGAAGATCAGAATTTGGATCTCGTGTTAATTGCTAACAACCCGGAGAACCCGGTTTGCCGGATCATGGATTACGGCAAATTCCTTTTCGAGAAATCCAAGAAGGAAAAGGAAGCGCGCAGGAATCAGAAGGTAACGGAGATCAAGGAAATCGGCATGAAGCTGACGACCGAAGATCATGACCTGAATGTCAAGGTTAAGAATGCATGTCGGTTCCTGGAAGACGGAGATCGCGTTAAGGTGTTGATCAAGTACCGTGGCCGTGAGATGGCTTACCAATCTCAAGGTTACGTGGTTATGGAGAAGTTCGCTAAGGCCTGTGAGGAATTGGGCCAAATCGATAAGCCGCCTAAGGTTGAGGGCCGAAACATGGTGATGTTTCTTTCCCCCAAGAAGGACTGATATTAAGGAGGAGCAGAAAATGCCAAAGCAGAAGACACACAGTTCATCCAAGAAACGATTCAAGGTCACCGGAACGGGGAAGATTCTCCGCTCGCAGGCTTTTCGTCGCCATATTTTGAGCAAGAGACCGACCAAGAGAATGCGCCACTTGCGTGGAAGTCTTGTTGTATCTCCGGCTAACGCCAAGGTGATCCGCGGCATGATCCCTTACAAATAATCTTTAAATAACGAAGACCCGTCCGAGAGAGACGGACGCATATATAGACATTAGGAGGATATTCTCATGACCAGAATAAAGCGAGGGATTCGCACTCGTGCGCGGCACGCCAGAGTATTAAAGCAGGCGAAGGGTTATTTCGGACATAAGAGCAAGTTGTTTAAGGTTGCCAATCAGCAGGTGCTGAAATCCGGAAATTACGCATACCGCGACAGAAGAAACAGGAAGCGCGATTTCAGAAAGCTCTGGATTCAACGCATCAACGCGGCCGCTCGACTGAACGGACTTTCATACAGTCGCTTCATGAACGGCCTAAGGAAGGCGGAGATCGCCTTGGACAGGAAGGTTCTGTCCGACATCGCCATCACCGATCCCAAGGGTTTTTCGGCCCTTTGCGAGCAAGCCAAGGCCATTTTGTAATCCCGTGAGTGACGAGACCTTGATTACAAGCCGGCAGAATCCGCGTATCAAGTATTTTCGATCTATGCATGATCGAAAAGCGGCTCTGCGCGAAGGCGTAGTAGCGGTTGAGGGTGTTCGCCTTTGCGAAGAAGCCTTGAAATCCGGACTCAAGCCGAAGATCATTATTTACACACGAAACCGCAAAACGCTTGCTTCGGAATGGAGCGAGCGTTTTATGCTCCCCGATAAAACCGAATTTCTCGCGGTTTCGGACGATGTGATGGAGAGTATCGCGTCAACCGTTAACCCTCAGGGGATCGCGGCGATTATCGAGGCTCCGGATCCCGGCACGGAAGTCCCTTATTCGAACAACGCCCTATATCTTATCGCCGACGGGGTATCCGACCCCGGAAACTTAGGTACGATGATCCGAACCGCAGACGCGTTTGATTTCACAGCGGTCATATTGTCGAAGGAAACGGTCGACCCATTTAACGAGAAAGCCATTCGTGCTTCCATGGGATCGTGCTTCCATGTCCCCGTTATCCAAGGCGGCACGATCGGGGAGATTTGCTTGATAATTAAACAAATGGGTGTACAATTGATTGCATCACATTTGGCAGGGAAAGCATTGGAATCGGCCCGGTTCAAATTTCCCGCCGCTTTGGTCATCGGTAACGAGGCGCGAGGAGTCGGAGAAGATTGCGTCTCGCAATGTGATATGATGGTAAAAATAATGATGCCTGGCGCAGCTGAATCCCTGAATGCTGCTTCGGCATGCGCAATTCTTTCATATGTCTTGTCCGGGAGCAGAACAGAGGACTAGTATCATTTTCGGAGGTCACTCGTGCAGATTATTGTATTAGGTGCATCAAGAGCCGGTTTGGCTTTGGTCAGACGCTTAATTGCCAAAGAACATGAAGTCGTGTTGGTGGATCCCGAGGCTTCTACTATTGTCGAACACATGAAGCTTCGCGTCGTTTTCGTCGATGGCGTTATCATCGATCTTGATGTGCTTCGCGAGGCGGGCATTGAAATGGCGGACGCCGTATGCGCCGTAAGCGAGAACGAGAATCAGAATCTGATGGCATCCCAGATCGCCCGTGAGATGTTCAGCGTGAAGCATGTGATTACCCGTGTCTTTGACACGGATGACTATCGTCTCTTTGACGGCGGTGGGTTCGTGACGATTTCTTCCCCTGAATTGACCGTGGATGCTTTTATTCGGGAACTCGGCGAAGAGGTCGCCGAGAAAAAGGTAGGCTTCTGCGAGCAGAATGTACTGGGGCATAAGATCAACTTCAGTCTGATCGAGCCTGCCGAGGACTTAATCGGAGGAAAGATCCGGGATCTGGAAGATACGGACGGTCGGCATGTGTTCGGCCTTATCCGACACGAGAAGCTCCAACTGGCGGTGCCCGGGCTTCGAATCGAGAAGGGAGACAAACTCATTTTAGCGACAGAAAAGTTAAAATGAGGAAATGGGTATGAAAATTGTTATTGTCGGTGGCGGAAAAGTCGCATTCTATTTGATAAAGGAATTCGTTCAGGATCACGATGTCGTGATTATTGAGCAAAACGAGAAGGCAGCCAATCGAATTGCCAATCAATTGTCCGCTGAAGTTGTTTACGGAGACGGCTCCGTTTATTCGGTTTTGGCCCCGGCTTGTGTCGGTGCCAAAATGATCGTCGCATTGACCGGCAAAGACGAGACTAACCTGATCGCATGCCAGATCGCCAAGAGGCATTGCGGCGTTCCGATTGCGATTTCGCGTGTCAATAACCCGAGAAATCTCGAAGTTATGAAGCGATTCGGAGTAGATAAGTCCTATTCGGGAACAAAGATTCTCGCGGAAATGATTGAACAAGAGATCGACTACGAGGGACTTCGAATCGTTCATCGCATCCAGGAATCCGACTATGTCCTGGTCGAATTTATTCTCTCCCCGAAGGCGAGAGCTTGCGAGAAAACGCTTGCTGACTATTCATTTCCTTCGGGAGCGAAGGTAGTCGTCATGACCAAGAGCAGCGGGGAAATGATCACTCCGCGAGGCGATACCGTGATGCATGCGGGAGATTTGATGGTTTTGGTTTGCTCGCGGAAAAATATCGATCAAATTTGGAAAGAGATGGTCCAGACTTAATGCTGATTCGCAAACGAAGGACGCAGGAAGTTTTCAAGTGGCTTCTGGCGAAACCGGCCCGAATGATCATGACGAGTTTTCTTTTCGTCGATATCATCGGTTTCGTTCTGCTCCTGCTTCCGCTTGCTTCCGTTACGGGTAGAAGTGTCGGAATAAAGACGGCTCTGTTTACAACGGTATCTTCCACCTGTGTGACCGGATTGGTTGTGGCGGATACCGCGTCAACTTTTTCTACGTTTGGACGTGGTGTTATTCTTGCGCTCATCCAGATCGGCGGGCTCGGTTTAGTGACGATCTCCACATTCTTCATCAGTCTGATCAGAAGAAAGGTCGGGCTCCGAACGCGTGTCTTGGCGCAAGAGAGTTCGGGAAGTTTCTCATTTACGGAGTTGCCTGCGCTCCTTCGGTCCATTGTTCTCTTAACGTTCGCGTTTGAGTTCATCGGGTTTTTGCTTTTTGCAACTCAGTTTGTTCCGCTTTTCGGATGGTCGGAAGGTTTGGCAAAGGCCGGATTCCAATCGGTTTCCGCTTTCTGTAATGCCGGATTTGACCTGATGGGTGACACAAAGTTCGGCCCGTATGCGAGTCTTACCGGGTTTTCGGGAAATCCGGTCGTTCTCTTTACCACTATGTTCTTGATCGTATCCGGAGGTTTGGGGTTTATCGTCTGGAGAGATTTGTTTGCTTCCATTAAGACGAAGAGGCTTAACATTCACAGTCGGATCACTTTGGCGGCGACCGCGCTTTTGATCTTATCGGGTATGTTGTTTATCCTCTCGGTGGAATGGAATAATGAGGGTGAGATGGCAATGGGATTGCTGCCGACATGGCAACGACCGATAGCCGCGCTATTTCAGTCGATTACGATGAGGACGGCAGGCTTTAATACGATCAATATGGCGACACTTCTGGACGGCACCAAGATATTCTGCGTCGCGCTGATGTTTATCGGTGCGGGCTCCGGTTCTACCGGTGGCGGTATCAAGGTGTCAACTTTTTGGTTACTCATATATTCCGTTTACTCCGAAATACGAGGCCGGACGGATATCGTTATCCGTAAACACCAGATCGCGCGGGTGGCCGTTCAAAGAGCGATATCGATCTTTGTTCTGGCTTTGGGGTTGGTCGCCCTGTTGTCAATTGTTTTGACATTCACTGAATCCGCGTCGCTTGCGGACGGACGTATTGAATATTTGGATCTGCTTTTCGAGTCTGCGTCGGCGTTCGGTACGGTCGGTGTATCGGCGGCTTCAACGCCGGAATTGACGTCAATCGGCCAAATGTGTTTAATCCCGGTCATGTTCATCGGAAGGGTCGGCCCGATTACCGTTGCCGTCAGCCTTGCGCTTCGTGAGCCGAAGGAGTATTCGAGTGTTTTCCCGGAAGGAAAGATTCACATCGGGTAATCGGAGAGTGTTGATTTCATCAGAGGAAGTGTATTGATGAGTGCCCTCCGCGCTTTGTTTTCGTCGTTTCGCATAAACCGATTTTATTGACAATACCGCCGATCGTAAAGGATAATTAAATCTTAACAAGCGATCGGAGGATTATGACATGGGCAATACCATTTCTCAAAAAATACTCAGAGGTCATCTCATCTCCGGTGAAATGAAGCCGGGCAACGAGATATCCTTCCGCATCGACCAAACACTGACGCAGGATTCAACGGGGACAATGGCGTATCTTCAATTCGAGGCGATCGGTGTTCCGCGTGTTAAAACCAAACTGTCAGTCGCATATATAGACCATAATATGCTTCAGTCCGGATTCGAGAACGCCGATGATCACAAGTATATTCAGACGGTCGCCGCCAAGTACGGGATCCGTTTCTCAAGACCCGGAAACGGCGTTTGTCATCAGGTTCATATCGAACGTTTCGGCGTTCCCGGCCAGACCTTGCTCGGTTCGGACAGTCACACTCCGACTTGCGGAGGAATCGGGATGCTCGCGATCGGTGCCGGTGGGTTGGATGTCGCCGTCGCGATGGGCGGCGGGCCCTACTATATCAGCATGCCGCGGATGTGCAAGGTTGAATTGACCGGGAGCCTGGCGCCCTGGGCGACCGCGAAGGACATCATTTTGGAGGTTCTTCGGATCATGACCGTGAAGGGCGGCGTCGGCAAGATCATTGAATATTCCGGCGATGCACTTGCCCATCTTTCGGTTCCCGAGCGCGCGACAATCACCAACATGGGTGCGGAACTCGGTGCTACAACGTCGATATTTCCTTCGGACGAAGTGACAAAGCGTTTTCTTGATGCACAGGGCAGGCCGGATGATTTCGTTCCGTTGGAGGCAGACCCGGATGCGGTATATGACGAAGTCATTTCTATTGATCTCTCGAAACTTAAGCCGATGGTGGCGAAGCCGCATATGCCCGATAACGTTGTGCCGGTTACCGAGATTGCAGGGCTCAAGGTCGATCAGGTCTGTATCGGTTCCTGCACCAACTCTTCGCTTCACGACATGCTGAAGGTCGCGGCTATACTTAAAGGTCAAACCATCCATCCGGACGTGTCTTTGGTGATCTCGCCCGGTTCAAAGCAAGTGTTTAACATGATGGCAGAGCAAGGGGCTCTGGCGGATATGATCGCCGCGGGTGCGCGCATCCTGGAGTGTTCTTGCGGACCTTGTATCGGAATGGGGCAATCACCCAAGACCGACGCGGTTTCACTTCGAACAAATAACCGGAATTTTTACGCCCGCTCCGGAACCGCTTCCGCGCAGGTTTATTTGGTCAGTCCGGAAATCGCGGCGATCGCGGCGATTTACGGTGTTGTGACGGATCCTGACGATTTCGGCTCTCCGCCGGTGGTAACGATGCCGGAGCAATTCAAGATCAATGACAATCTCGTGATTATTCCCCCAGAGGATTCGACGGAAGTCGAGGTGGTGCGCGGTCCGAATATCAAGCCTTTTCCGCTCAACACGAAGTTGTCTGAGGGGATCGGAGGGAAAGCATTGGTAAAACTTGAGGATAATATTACAACCGATCACATCATGCCGTCGAACTCAAAACTGCTTCCTTTTCGCTCCAATATTCCATATCTGGCCGACTTCTGCCTGACTCCGTCCGATCCGACGTTTCCGGAGAAGGCCAAAGAGCACGGCGGAGGTTTCATTATCGGGGGAGCGAATTACGGGCAGGGGTCAAGCCGTGAGCACGCGGCGCTCGCACCTCTTCAGCTTGGGGTCAAGGGAGTTTTCGCGATTTCGTTTGCCCGAATACACATGGCCAATCTGATCAATAACGGAATCATTCCGCTTACGTTTGTAAATGCCTCCGATTATGATAAAATATCCGTACTTGATGATATCGTGATTCAAGATGTTCGGCATCAGATCCGGGGCGCCGCGGAAGGATCGACCGTTATAGTTACGGACAAGACCCGCGGGTTTGATATTGAGATGAACTGTGGGATTTCCGAAAGACAAGCGGATATATTGTTGGCCGGCGGACTTTTGAATTATACCCGTCAGACAGCCGGAGAAGGTCAATGATCTCCGGGATTGATTGACAGGAGGAGATTGGATGAGCAAGATATCACGTGAAAAGATGAACATAATCGAGGATCTGGCCGCTAAGGCGACGGAGACATCGAAAATAGATCCTGCTCTTTATGAACGCTATAATGTTAAGCGCGGACTGAGAAATGCCGACGGAACAGGTGTTTTGGTCGGGCTCACAGAGGTCGGCGAGGTGATGTCTTACATCGTCGACGATGTAGAGCGTGTTCCGATCGAAGGGCGTCTTTTTTATCAGGGAATCGAAATTTCGGATCTCGTGAGCGGGTTTTTCGAGAAAAAGAGATTCGGATTTGAAGAAACCGCGTACCTTCTCCTTTTCGGTGAATTGCCGACGACAGGAGAACAGGAGAATTTCGAGAAACTTCTGGCGGAACTGCGGCCGTTACCTTCGGGATTCACGGAGGACATGATCCTTAAGGCTCCGAGTCCGGATATCATGAACAAACTGGCGCGTTCTGTGTTGGCCCTGTATCCGTATGACGATGACGCCGATTCGATTGACATTCGAAACGTGCTGCGGCAATGCATCGAACTGATTGCGCGTTTTCCGGTGCTGACCGCTTATGCTTATATGGCCAGACGACATTATGTTGACAAGGAGAGTTTGTTCTTACACGCTCCGCTTCCCGAATACAACACGGCACAGAATATTCTTCATATGATTCGTCCGGACGGGCTTTTCTCCGAACTCGAGGCAAGGATCCTCGATTTGGCGTTGGTTCTGCATGCCGAGCACGGAGGCGGTAACAATTCTTCTTTTGTGACACATTGCGTCTCGTCATCCGGATCGGATACCTATTCAGTGATCGCTGCGGCAATCGGCTCACTCAAGGGCCCTCAGCACGGCGGAGCCAGCAACAAGGCATATGCGATGATGCAAGAGCTGAAGGGCGAGGTCAAAAACTGGCGGAACGAGATGGAGATTTGCGGATATCTGACTAAGATACTCAACAAGGAAGCATACGATCGGTCCGGCCTGATTTACGGCATAGGACATGCCGTCTATACCGTTTCCGACCCGCGTACGAAACTTCTTCGCGATTATGCGAGGATGCTTGCCTTCGAGGCGGGCAGAGAGGACGAATACGAACTTTATACACTCACGGAGCGCTTGGCTCCGGAGGTATTCTCGCGGGTGAAGAAGAACGATAAGATCGTAAGTGCGAACGTTGATTTCTATGCGGGGTTTATCTATTCGATGCTCAAGATACCGCCGGAGCTGTTTACACCGATTTTCGCGTGTGCACGAATCGCCGGCTGGAGTGCTCACCGGATCGAGGAATTGGTATCGGGCGGCAGAATTATGCGTCCCGCATATAAATGTGTTCAGAAGAGAAGAAGGTATGTTCCGGTCGAGTCCAGAGGCGAGGTCTAGAGCACATCAAGGAATTGAATTCTGACGCCGCGAGCACATCGCGGCTTTTTTTACGCAAAAAAACATCCGCTGTCGCGGATGCTTGCGCTGGTGACCCTAAGGAGAATCGAACTCCTGATTCCGCCTTGAGAGGGCGGTGTCTTAACCGCTTGACCATAGGGCCGTTATGATGAACGCAAATGGAATGATAACACAGGAACAATCGATAAGGCAAGATATAAGTCGAACAAATTGTTAATTTTGTGCTTGCCGCAAGCTTGCCGTATTTGGATGCCGGATATATGATAAACTGGTTTCATAGAAAAGAACATATATTCGGATTTAGTTGAGGATGTTGACCGAATGATAGAATTTATTGAAATACGAGGCGCACGGGAACACAATCTTAAGAATATCGATGTTGATATACCCAGAGAGAAACTCGTTGTTCTGACGGGCCTCTCGGGCTCCGGGAAATCATCTCTGGCTTTCGACACGATTTATGCCGAGGGACAGCGTCGTTACGTGGAATCTCTTTCCTCCTACGCACGTCAGTTTCTCGGTCAGATGGAGAAGCCGGATATCGACCGGATCGACGGACTTTCTCCCGCCATCTCCATCGATCAGAAGACAACGAGCAAGAATCCGCGATCGACGGTAGGAACCGTCACCGAGATTTACGATTATCTCAGACTGTTATATGCGCGAGTCGGAACACCGCATTGCCCTGAGTGCGGAAAGGAAATCAGTTCTCAATCCGTCGATCAAATCGTCGATACATTGCTCAAGTATCCGGAGGGGACACGGGCGGTTCTGATGGCCCCGGTCGTCCGGGGCAGGAAGGGTGAGTACGCGAAGCTTTTTGAGGAATTGCGCAAGGCGGGATACGCTCGAATTCGCGTGGACGGGGAGATGTTTGAGCTGGATGAGGACATCGTCCTTGATAAGAACAAGAAACATTCGATCGAAGTGGTCGTTGACCGCGTAATTATTCGCCGGGATATCCAAGGACGACTCGGGGATTCGGTGGAAAGTACGGTAGCGGTATCGGACGGTCTGCTTCGGGTCTCGATCCAGATTCCCGAGGACGAGAATGAGTTTGGCGATGTCATTTATAAGGAAGAGGAGCTCCTGTTCTCGCAGAAGTACTCGTGTCCGGATTGCGGGATCGGGTTTGAAGAACTCAACCCGAGAATGTTTTCCTTTAATAATCCGTTCGGAGCTTGTCCGGATTGTTCGGGGATCGGTTCGCACTCATTTGTGGATCCCCTGCTTTGTGTTACGGATCCGGATAAATCGATCAACGAGGGCGCGATCCGAACCGGGGGATGGAACATGGACGACGACAGCAGCTGGGGCCGCGCGTTCATCCTCGCTCTTTCCAAGAAATACTCGTTTTCGCTCGACGTTCCCTGGAAAGATTTGTCTCAAGGGATTCGCGATCTCATCCTTTTCGGAAACGACGGTGAGGTTCTTCAAATCGATACGAGGAACAGCAAATATTCCCGTGGTGCCGAGTACCGGTCAAGTTGGCAGGGCATTGTCCCGAGCCTGGAACGAAGGTATCGGGAGACCGGGTCGGAGGATATGAAGGAATATTACGAGCAATTTATGAACATTCATCCGTGCCCTTCATGCGGCGGAGCCAGATTAAACAAGAGAAGCTTGTCGGTGACCGTCGGTGACTATAACATATATGAGCTGACCTGTCTTCCGATCCGGAAGTGCCTCAAAGTACTCGATAACCTGGTTTTTTCGGAGAGAAATCATTCGATTGCGGAACCGATCATCAAAGAAATACGCTCTCGCCTCGGGTTCCTTTTGGATGTCGGCCTCGATTACCTTTCACTGAGCCGCGCCTCCGCGACGTTGTCCGGCGGCGAGTCCCAGAGGATTCGCCTTGCGACACAGATCGGTTCGGGATTGATGGGGGTTCTCTATATTCTTGATGAACCGTCGATCGGACTCCACCAACGTGATAATGCCAAACTTCTTCGTACGCTGAAGCGACTTCGCGATCTGGGAAATACGGTACTCGTAGTTGAACACGACGAGGAAACCATGCGTGAAGCGGATTGCGTGATCGACTTGGGCCCCGGAGCGGGAGAACACGGCGGGGAATTAATCGCGATCGGTTCGATCAGTGACATCATGAATGCGGAACGTTCGATCACCGGACAATACATGAGCGGCAAGAAATATATTCCGATCCCGCTGAATCGCAGACGCCCGAACGGTCATTATCTGTCCGTCAATAATGCGAGGGAGAACAATTTGCGTGAAATCAGTGTCCGGATTCCGCTTGGACTCATGACATGTGTGACCGGCGTTTCCGGTTCGGGCAAGAGTTCTCTGGTTAACGGAATTATCCTTAAGAAATTAGCCGCGGACCTCAACGGAGCGAAACGCCAGTTCGGCTCGTTTGACTCCATGGAAGGACTTGAATACTTGGACAAGGTCATTGCGATCGACCAGTCTCCGATCGGCAGGACGCCCAGATCCAACCCGGCGACATACACGGGATGCTTTGACTTAATCCGTGATCTTTTCGCGGGAAGCCGGGACGCGAGGGCACGGGGTTTCCTCAAAGGGCGATTCAGTTTCAACGTCAAAGGCGGTCGTTGTGAGGCTTGCGGTGGCGATGGAGTCAATCGAATCGAGATGCATTTTTTGCCGGACGTATATGTAACGTGTGATGTCTGTAAGGGAAAACGCTATAACCGCGAAACGCTGGAAGTGAAGTACAAAGGCAAGAGCATCGCGGATGTTCTGGAGATGACGGTCGATGAGGCGCTTAGCTTCTTTTCGAGCATCCCGAGGATCAGAAGAAAACTGGAGACTCTCGCGGACGTCGGGATGGGTTATATTCGTTTGGGACAACCCTCTACTCAACTGTCGGGCGGAGAAGCTCAGCGCGTCAAGCTGGCAACCGAATTATCGAAAAGGAGCACCGGGCGTACCTTTTATATTCTGGACGAACCGACGACCGGTCTTCACATTGCCGATGTTCATAAGCTTGTTGACATTTTGCAGAGACTGACCGAAAATGGTAATACTGTTTTGGTAATCGAACACAATCTCGACGTCATTAAGACGGCCGATTATATAATTGATCTAGGCCCGGAGGGAGGGGACAAGGGTGGAACCGTTGTCGCATCCGGTACTCCGGAAGAGGTCGCGAACCACCCCACATCATATACCGGACAGTATCTGGCCCCGCTTCTGGAAAAGGCCCGTAATTTCGGGCCCCTTCATGAGGTGGATACACTAAAATTCAAAGCAGAGGTCGACAGGGATCTCCTCGAGATTCAAACGTCGGTCAAGCCCCGAAGAAGAAAAGTCGGAAGAGAGACAAAGGACAAATAAATGACAAAATGCATAATCTGCAAAAAGAACGTTGCCGTGGTTTTTACGACACGCATTGAGAATGGTCGTCGCATCAGCGAAGGGCTGTGCCTGAAGTGCGCTTATCAGACCGGAATCGGAGGCATCGACGAGATGTTTGCCAAGTCCGGAATCAATGAGAAGAATATTGATCGGGTGTCCGATCGGCTCAACAACCTGATGACCGGTGTCGAAGGGACTCAGCCCGAGGACATCTTCAAGATGCTTCTTAATTCGGAGAACCTCCTTCCGGAGAATGATCTGATTGACGGAGATGAGGAGTTTCAGGACGAAGATGAAGAGGATCCGCAGAGCTCCGATCTCGGTTTTCTTGAGATCGGGAATCAGGACCTCGGCGGTGCCTTTGACATGAGTGATGAAGCAATCACTGACGAAGCCGCGGAAGATTCCTCGGACGGTATGCCCGGAGGGGATAAGAAGGCGGATGCCGGAGAAACCGGACCCCGCAGAACCGGAGAACGAAGAAGAGAGCCCAAACTGAGATTCCTGGACCAGTTCGGTACCAACCTTACTCTGAAGGCCCGGGAAGGCAAGATCGACAGAATTATCGGACGCGAGAAGGAATTGGAGCGTGTGATTCAGATCTTGAACCGCCGATCAAAGAATAATCCCGCTATACTCGGCGCGCCGGGAGTCGGGAAGACGGCAATTGCCGAAGGACTTGCGGTCCGCATTGCTGCGGGTCAGGTTCCCGCGAAGCTTCTGGATATGTCGGTTTATCTTCTTGACATGACTGCGATGGTTGCGGGGACGCAGTTTCGCGGCCAATTTGAGAGCCGGATGAAGGGTGTTGTCGATGACGCGAGAAAGAGCGAGAATATCATTTTAGTTATCGATGAACTTCACAATATCATGGGTGCCGGAGATGCCGAAGGCGCAATGAACGCGGCGAACATTCTGAAGCCCGCATTGGCCAAAGGTGAAATTCGCGTGATCGGTTCGACAACTCTGGATGAGTATCGTCGCTTTATTGAGAAGGATTCCGCCCTCGAACGCCGTTTCCAGAAGGTGATCGTCGAGGAACCGAGCGTCGAGGAGAGTATTGAGATCCTTAAGGGCATCCGCGACTATTACGAGAAGCACCACCATGTGTCATATTCTGATGAAGTGATTGAATATGCTGTCCGGGCGTCCGCACGCTACATCATGGATCGTTTTCTTCCGGACAAAGCGATCGACTTGCTTGATGAGTCCGGATCCAGAGCGAATCTGCGCGAGGTGCGCTTGGTCAAACTAAAGTCGTTGGCTAAAGAGACAGCGGAGAAACAGAAGCTCCTAACGGAGATTGAACAGAAAATCGAGGCATCTGCCCCCCAAATCATCGAGCAGGAAGGCCTTTATGAGAAACAGGCGGAGACTAAGGCTCAGCTCTTACGTTTGGAGGAGGAGTCGGCGTCGTTGGAAAGCGAGCTGGTCCCGACAATCATATCGCATGAGGATATCTCATCGGTCATTGAGATGTGGACCGGTATACCGGTCAAACGTATTTCGGAAACGGAATCGGAAAAGCTGATGAAGCTTGAAGACCGTCTGCATATGCGTGTCGTCGGTCAGGAAGATGCGGTAAGTGCCTTGGCGCGTGCAATCCGTCGGAATCGTTCCGGATTCGGCAAGAAACACAAACCGGCCTCGTTTATCTTTGTGGGACCGACCGGAGTCGGAAAAACCGAATTGGTCAAGGCCGTCGCGGAAGCGATGTTCGCACGCGAGGATGCGCTGATCCGCATGGATATGTCTGAGTTCATGGAGGCTCACACCGTCAGCAAATTGATCGGATCACCGCCCGGCTATGTCGGTTACGATGACGGAGGTCAGTTGACGGAGCGTGTTCGACGCAAGCCGTATTCGGTCATTCTTTTCGACGAGATCGAGAAGGCTCATCCCGATGTCTTTAATCTATTGCTCCAAATTCTCGATGACGGACGACTGACGGACAGCCACGGTCGATTGATTAATTTTGAAAACACCATCCTGGTCATGACCTCTAATGCCGGGACCACATTGAAGTCCAACGGTTTCGGGTTCGGCTCCGAAGGTCATGTTGCGATGGAGAGCCGGGTTCAAACGGTGCTTAAGGATATGTTCCGTCCGGAATTCTTGAACCGCGTCGATGAGATTATCGTGTTCCACGAACTGACCAAGGAAGAGATCCGTAAGATTGTCGATCTGATGCTCCGTGAACTCTCGGCTCAAATGGAGGAGAAACACATAACCCTTCTCGTTTCCGAGAAGGCAAAAGACGCCCTCGCTGAGGAGGGTTATGACGTGAAATACGGTGCCAGGCCTCTTCGCAAGACAATCCAGCGTCGTCTGGAGGATCCGTTATCGGATATGTTCCTCACATCGAAACTCGATCATGTCTGCGAGATACAAATCGGCCACGATGGTGAGAAGTATACGTTTGAACTTAAGGAGCGAGAAGAAACATCATAACCGATTTTCCTTTGGAAGATAAGAAAGCCCGTCGAGAACTTAACTCGCCGGGCTTTTTTCTTGGATTTAAGTGTTGGCTAAGAGCGATAGCTTCCATTGATTTTGACATAATCATAAGAAAAATCGCAAGTCCACATTCTGTCCGAAAAAACGCCGGACCCCAAGTTGACGCGTATCAGTACGCATTTCTGAGAAAGGATTCGCTTTGCCTCATCCTCGTCAAAATCGACTGCGCATCCGCCCTTGCATACTTGTAAATCCCCGAAAAAGATGTCCGTCCGTTCCGGATCAAAGTTCGCTCCGGAATAACCGGCGGCAGTCAATATTCGCCCCCAGTTCGCGTCCTCGCCGAAAATTGCCGTCTTGCACAAAGGCGAACGGCAGATGCTTCGAACGATCATGAGTGCGTCATCCTCGCTCGGAGCATCCTCGACCCGGACTTCGATCAGTTTTGTTGCACCTTCACCATCGGCGGCGATCATTTGAGCGAGATCCCGCGCAATATCTTGAAGAGCTTGTGCGAAAAGTGCATATTCATCCGTTCCCTGTTTGACTTCCTGTCCGGACATCCCGTTGGCGACCATCAGGATCGTATCGCATACAGATGTGTCTCCGTCGACGGATACCCGGTTGATCGTGTGTTTGACCGCCTCACGCAACAGCATATCCAGTGAAGAGGAGTCAATGGCGGCATCCGTTGTGATGATTCCGATCAGTGTCGCCAAATCCGGATGGATCATCCCGGATCCTTTTGCCATGCCGGATATTGTGACGGTATGTCCGTTGATTTCAATAACGGCCGAAGTTTCTTTGGGGACGAGATCCGTCGTCATGATAGCTCTCATAGCGGAGTGTGCCGCTTCTTCAGAAGCGGACAGGGTTCTACCGAGCTCGGTGATGCCCTTCTTCATTTTCTCGACGGAGAGACGCTTCCCGATCACGCCGGTCGAGCAGGTGAGGATCTCTTCCGGCCGAACACCAATCACTCGGGCGGCTTCTGCGGCCGTAAGTTCCGCATCCTCGTACCCCTGCGGACCGATACAGGCATTCGCGCTGACACTGTTGATCAGAATGCCGCGGCACGTCCCAAACTCCGATACAAGCCGGCGGGTGCGCTGTAAGGAGTGTCCCTGTATAAGATTTTGGGTGTATACGCCCGCAACGGATGCAGAACACTCCGAAACGACTAATGCAAGGTCGGGCTTGCCGTCCTTTTTCATTCCGCAATGAACACCGGCGGCCAGAAAACCTTTCGGCATCGTGATGTAAGAAATTTGTTTTCTCATATTTCCCTCTCGAAAAAGTACTGAACGAATGCGTATTATACACCATTTGTCGTGATTATTCATTCCTATCGACCGAAAATACGATATAATCAAGAAGCCTGAGAATGAAAACAAGGAGAATACCATGTGGACTTGTTCCGAAATTCGCCAAGCGGCTCGAAGCCGGATCCAATTATCGCTCTGGCCGGTGGTTCTTGTTACTTTTATTTACTTAGCGATCGTTTCCTTGCTTCCGTCGATCAGCTACGGGTTGAATACGATCATGAATGTTTCCGTTCAGAGGAGGTTCATCGGTTTTGGGGAGTTGATTGCGTTTTCTTCGCTTATGACCGGCGTATCATCGATCATTGGCTTTGCGCAACTCATTCTCGCTTTTTTGATGTTCAACCCCATGTTTGTCGGATACAACCGATATTTGGGTTCGGTGAAACAGAAATCGAATGATATCGGAAGCGGTGTCAGAAGTTTGTTCTGGGCTTTTCGAGAAGGGCGGTTCAGCGGAGTAGTGTCCGGAACGGCTTGGAAACAACTATGGATGATGATATGGAGCTTGGGTGTCTCGATGGTTGTAGTCGTCCCAACCGTTATCATATTTGGTGTTATGATCATCAGTGCATTTTCCGGCTTCGGTATTCAGAGCAACCATAACGATTTATTCGATGTCGGAACGGATATATTTCGGCGCACGATCGTTTGGTTGGTTGTTATTCTGATATATGTGATCGTCGCCGGCGTCGCGGTCGGTGCCGTTTTGCTCAATCGTAAGTATGCGTATCTCTTCACGGAGTTTATTTTGGCCGAGCGGACCGATATGCCGGCAAAGGCTGCGATCGATCTGAGCAAACAAATGACCCGTGGGATGAAGATGGATCTGTTTGTTTTGGATCTGTCCTTTATCGGCTGGTATATATTGAGTGCGTTAACGCTGTTTATTCTTCAGTTGTGGGTGTTTCCTTATCAAAGAGCGGCGTATTTGGAGGTTTATAATCGCCGTAAAGCGGAAATTGGAGTTATTATGAATCCTTCGGTTCAACAGGCGGAAGAAATCGGGCAGACAGAGATGAACGGAGTACAAGGATGAGCCAGGAAAGATATGATGTCGCCATTATCGGAGCGGGTATCGCCGGAATATTCGCGGCGTATGAATTGTTGATCTCCGATCCCGGATTGAAGGTCGTTCTGATCGAACAGGGACAGCCGGTTTCCAAGAGATCCTGTCCAATTATTAAAGGAGCGGTCGACAGCTGTATCGGATGCAGTCCGTGTGCGATCATGCGCGGATTCGGCGGAGCCGGAGCCTTTTCGGACGGAAAATTCAATTTTACAACGCAGTTCGGCGGGTGGCTCAATGAATACGTCTCGGACAAGGATTTGATGAAACTGATTGAGTATGTTGACAGCGTCAATATGCTTTTCGGGGCGACTACTGATATTTTCTCGACGGATACACCTGAGGCGAACGTGATTCGTCGCAAGGCGATCGCGCTGGATCTGCATCTGATGGATGCCAAGTGCAAGCATCTCGGAACGGAGCGGAATCGAGACCTCCTCGCGGCGCAATATGAATGGTTGGGTGAGCGGCTCGAGATTATGTGTGAGACACGCGTTGATGATATCTCCGTAACTGCGGAGGGAGGATTTGAGCTTGCCTCCGCCAGGGGAACGATCCGATGTGATTACTTGATCGCGGCTCCGGGTCGGTCGGGAGCTGAATGGTTTGCGAAACAATGTCAGAAGTTGAAATTGGTCATGATCAACAATCAAGTAGATCTCGGTCTGCGTGTTGAACTGCCCGCAATTGTTTTCAAGGAGATCACCGACGCGATGTATGAGGCGAAACTCCTGTATCGTACTTCCCGTTACAAGGATGTCGTTCGTACATTCTGCATGAATCCCTACGGATACGTGGTCACAGAGAATACGGACGGCATTATAACGGCCAACGGACACAGTTACACGGACCCGGCGATGAGAAGTGAGAATACGAATTTTGCGCTTCTTGTCAGCAATCGGTTTACGACCCCCTTTAATGAGCCGTATCAATACGGGAAACGCATCGCTTCGCTTTCAAATATGCTCGGCGGAGGGATCATGGTTCAGCGTTTCGGCGACCTCATGGATGGCAGAAGGACAAACGCACACCGTTTGCCGCAGGGCTTTGTTAAGCCTACGCTCAACGCGACTCCCGGTGATTTGTCGCTGGTTTTACCCAAACGGCATCTGGATAATATTATCGAGATGATGCAGGTTTTGGACAGACTTGCACCCGGTACCGCCAATCAGGACACGCTTCTGTATGGGGTTGAGGTTAAGTTCTACAGTGCGCGGATCAGTTTAACGAACGAGCTTGAGACAATGATCCCGAATTTCTTCGCGATCGGGGACGGAGCAGGCATTACACGCGGGCTTTCTCAAGCCGGAGCGAGCGGAGTACATGCAGCTCGAGCCGTGATGAAGCGTAAGGGACTTTCTTTCGGGAACGGTTAATGTTGACATTTCCGGCGTCCAAACATATAATTTCATTCGTGCCTTCAATCGGCACAACACGGTGGGATTAGTTCAGCTGGTTAGAGCGCTAGTTTGTGGCACTAGATATCGTGGGTTCGAATCCCATATCCCACCCCAACTTTCCCTTCCGATGGGGCAGGCTCGATTCTTGAATTCTCGCATCCGATGGGGTGTAGCCAAGCGGTAAGGCACGGGACTTTG
>LSQX01389963.1_pt2 | contig 47301 bp, 35 predicted proteins | sample 654561 | NCBI WGS metagenome assembly LSQX01 (sample SAMN04489861, study PRJNA283612) | anaerobic digester metagenome | isolation source: 4 biogas reactors fed with cattle manure at either 37C or 55C with and... | place: Denmark: Kongens Lyngby | collected 2014
TCGTTGGTGCCGAAGGAGAAGAATTCGGCTTCCTTGGCGATTTCGTCGGCCATGACGGCGGCTCTGGGAATCTCAATCATGGTGCCCACCTTGTAGTTGAGCTTGACTCCCGCTTCGGCGATAAGCCTGTCGGCGGTCTGGGTGACAACCTTTTTGACGAATTTAAGCTCGTTGGCGTCGCCCACAAGGGGTATCATGATTTCGGGTTCGACTTCAAGACCGTCGTTTTTGTTTACCTCAAGGGCGGCTTCTATAACCGCCTTGGTCTGCATTTCATAGATTTCCGGGTAGGAAACCGCAAGACGGCAGCCCCGGTGCCCCATCATGGGGTTAAGCTCATGGAGGGATATTACCACGGCGTTGAGTTCATCGAAGGTCATTCCCATGCTCTCGGCGATATTATTGATTTCCTCTTTATCGTTGGGTAAAAATTCGTGTAAAGGCGGGTCAAGGAAGCGGATGGTTACGGGATAACCCTTTGCCGCCCTGAAAATGCCTATAAAGTCCCCCTTCTGCATGGGGAGGAGCTTGTCAAGGGCCTTCTTCCGCTGTTCAAGGGTGCGGGCGACAATCATTTCCCGCATGGCGTGTATGCGTTCGCCGCCGAAGAACATATGCTCTGTCCGGCAGAGACCCACACCTTCTGCGCCGAAGGCTATTGCCTGTTCGGTGTCCTTGGGGTTGTCGGCGTTGGTTCTCACCTTAAGCCTGCGTCTCTGGTCTGCCCAGGACATAAACTTGGCGAAATCGCCGGAAATGTCGGCGAGAACGGTGGGAATTATCCCCGTATATACGTTACCGGTGGTGCCGTCTATTGAGATGTAGTCCCCTTCATTTATAACTTCGTTACCCACGGTAAAGCATTTGCTGCATTCCTTTATGGTAAGCGAGCCGCAGCCCACCACGCAGCAGCGTCCCATACCCCTTGCCACCACGGCGGCATGGCTGGTGCGTCCGCCCCGGCCGGTGAGAATGCCCTGAGCCGAGTACATGCCTTCGATATCCTCCGGGGAGGTTTCAAGGCGGACAAGAATAACCTTTTCCCCTCTGTCGGCGGCGGCCTTCGCTTCATGGGCGGTGAAATAAACTTTTCCGCAGGCGGATCCCGGGGAAGCGGGAAGTCCGGTGGCGATAACCTTGGCCTGTTTTAAAGCTTTGACGTCAAACTGGGGATGTAACAGAGCGTCAAGCTGTTTGGGGTCAACCTTAATTAGGGCTTCGTCGATTGTAATCATGCCTTCTTCCACCAGGTCCACCGCAATTCTCAATGCGGCGGCGGCGGTGCGCTTGCCGTTACGGGTCTGGAGCATGTAAAGCTTTCTGTTTTCGATGGTAAACTCCATGTCCTGCATATCCCGGTAGTGCTTTTCAAGGGTTTCGGCGATTTTTATAAACTGTTCATAGGCTTCGGGCATGGCCTGAGCCAGTTCGGCAATGGGCTGGGGGGTGCGGATGCCCGCCACCACGTCCTCACCTTGGGCGTTCATAAGGAATTCACCGTATAATCTCTTTTCGCCGGTGGCGGGGTCCCTTGTAAAGGCAACGCCGGTGCCGGAGGTGTTCCCCATGTTTCCGAACACCATTGCCTGTACATTGACGGCGGTGCCCCAGGAGGAGGGGATATCGTTCATCCTGCGGTAGATAATAGCCCGTTCGTTGTTCCAGGAACGGAATACCGCCTTAACCGCTTCGATAAGCTGGGTTTTGGGGTCCTGGGGGAAATCCGTCCCCATTTTTTCTTTATATAAAGCCTTGAATTTGCCCAATATTTCCTTCATATCGACCTGGTCAAGCTCGTTGTCAAGACGGACTCCCTTTTTGACTTTGACTTCTTCGATAATATGCTCAAACAGGGGTTTCGGAATACCCATAACCACATCGGAAAACATCTGGACAAACCTGCGGTAGGAGTCATAGGCGAAGCGGGGGTTGTTGGTTAGCTTCGCAATGCCCTCCACCACCACGTCGTTTATGCCTAAGTTTAAAATGGTGTCCATCATCCCCGGCATTGAGGCCCTTGCTCCGGAACGCACCGATACAAGCAGGGGGTTGTCGGTGTTGCCGAACTGCTTCCCCGTAATCTGTTCCATTTTGGAAACATAGGTGTTTATCTCCTCAAGAATTTCGCCGGATATGGTTTCGTTGTCCTCATAATATTTTGTGCAGGCTTCGGTTGAAATGGTAAAGCCCTGGGGGACGGGCATACCCAGGTTGGTCATTTCGGCAAGGTTGGCGCCCTTTCCGCCCAATAGATTCCGCATGCTTTCATTGCCTTCGGAAAAGAGGTAAACATACTTTTTGCTCATATATATCTCCTTTGTTTTAGTTTCCAAGAGTCAGCTTTTATGTAATAATGCGCCCCGGAGGGGAGCGGGTGTTAATACCTTCCCGATTTTAACACAATTCGATAATAATATTCAATAGATGTTAGATAAAAAACTCAATAAAATGAAGGTAAAGCGTAAATATTAATCTTTTTTTATGTGATTATATTACTTTGTTTTACAATAATTAAAGATACTCGCTCCCCTACGGGGCAGGGTGTCGGGGCGGCGGTTCCCTTCGGTCACCCCGGGCTAATACATAACGCTCCTCCGGGGCTTGCCGCATCTTGCCTATAAGCAGTACGCTCAGCGGCTGCTTTGTATTTATATTATTTACATTATATATAAATGAAAATTCACACACCGTACTATTATAGCATAATTTACAAAAAAGTCCATATGGTTTTCAAAAAATTTACTATTTTGTATTTTTCAGGGGGACAAACCCCCTTATTCACTTTTACCGTTGACAAATATCGCGTTTGGGGTTAAAATCATATCACAAAGACGGAATATAAACCCAAAAAAACTCCATAAAAGGAATAAATAAAATGCTTTTTTTCAAAAATAAAAACCCCATTGATTTTATAATCGCCGGGCTTGGCAATCCGGGACAGAAATACGACAAAAACCGCCATAACGCCGGCTTTAACGCCCTTGACTATATTTCCGGCAGGGCGGGTATCGAAATCAAAAAACTAAAGCATATGTCAAAGACGGGAACCGGCGTAATTGCCGGAAAAAAGGTGCTTTTATTAAAACCCCAGACCTTTATGAACAACTCCGGCGAGGCGATAGCCGACGCAATGCGGTTTTACAGGCTTACCCCGGAGCAGGTGCTGGTCATCTTCGACGACGTTTCCCTTGAGGTGGGAAAAATCCGCATACGCCGTTCCGGCAGTGACGGGGGGCATAACGGCATAAAATCCATCATCCGGCATCTGGGTACCCAGGATTTCCCCCGTGTTAAGATAGGCGTGGGGCAGAAGCCCGAAAACTATACCGAACTTGCCGACTGGGTACTTTCCGACATGTCGGTTAACGAACGGAACCTTATCTGCCGGAAATACGACAATATTTTCGACGCGGTATGCCTTATAATAAACGGGGATACGGAAAAAGCAATGCAGGAGTACAATTAATCCGCAAAGGATAAAACAATGGAAATTTTAAAACAAATCCTTTCTTCCGACGGGGAATTTGCGTCGCTGTGCGAAGGCTATACAAAGGGACGGACACCTCTGCTGGTAAACGGGGTATGCGAATCCGCCCGCCCCCTGTTTTGCGCCGCCTTTACGTCGGCAACCAGGGAAAAGCCCCTTATTGTGGTCCCCGAGGAAAAGCAGGCCTACGCCGTTAAAAGCGGGCTGGAAGCCTACGGGCTTACCGCCCTTGTTTTTCCCTCAAGGGATTTCATATTCGAAAAAATCCTTTCCGCCTCAAAGGAATTTGAGCAGGAGAGGCTTTCGGTGCTGCTTAAAATCATAGAGGACGACTGGGATTGCATAATAACCGTCCCCGACGGGGTGATGGAGTACACCATCCCCCCCGAATACCTTGCCGATTCGGTAATGGAAATAAGACTGAATACCCGCATATCCCCCGATAAGCTAATAAAAACCCTCCTTGACGCGGGATATTCCCAGGCCGAAAGCGTGGAGGGAAGGGGGCAGTTTTCAAGACGGGGGGGTATAATCGACGTATTTTCCCCCGCTTCGGAATACCCCTGCCGGATCGACTTTTTCGGCGACGAAATAGACACCATGGGAATTTTCGACACCGTTTCCCAGCGGCGTATTGAAAACATAAATTCCTATACCTGCGTCCCCGTTTCGGAAATTATCCCCTCCGATACTGCGGTTGCGAAGGTGAGGGCGGAGCTGGAAAAGCTCCTTGAAAAGACAAAGAATCTTACCGAAAAGGCAAGAAGCGACCTGCTGTACGACCTTGAACAGGCAAAAAACGGTTTGTTCCCCCTGTCAAGGGACAAATATTTCTCCCTTATATACGAACGTAAAACCACGATATTGGACTATCTGGGTTCCCGACCGGTCATACTGTTTGAAAGCCGGAAGGTGCTGGAACGGGCAAGGGCCTTTTCCTGGCAGACAAGTCAGGCAATAGAAGACCTTGTGAAATCCGGCATAACCGAATTTGCCCTTTGCGCCGTCGCCATGTTCGACGACGAATTCAGGACCGCAATAACCAAAAACTGTATAGCTTTGGATTACTTTATGGAATCCTCCCGTATATCCTTTGCCTCCCGCTACAATCTTGTCACCAAGCCGGTGGGGGGACTCACCGGCGGGGTTTCGGTTATGGTTGAGGAGTTTTCCAATTATCTTGAGGCGGGGCGGAAAATCCTATATCTTGCAAAAAACCGGCTGGAAGCCCACAACCTGACGGAAATCCTTCAAAGCAGGGAAATCCCTTCGGTTTCCTTTGACTTAAGCTGCGAATCCCCCCTTGCGGAAAGGGCGGTCAATATTTCGGTGGTCCCCGACGAGGGGACGGTTTTGGGTTTTGAGCTTCCCACCGTCAACTTTGTGCTGCTAACCCCTTCGGCGGACATTGAAAAGGGACTTGCCTTAAGAAAAAGGAAAATCACCCGTAAATTCAAGAAGGCCGAAAAAATCGCCTCCTATTCCGACCTTTCCGAAGGGGATTATGTGGTCCACGCCAACCACGGCATAGGCATCTACGCCGGCATAAAGCAGCTTACCGTGGAGGGGGCGGTCAAGGATTATATCAAAATCAACTACGCCGGCGGCGACGTGCTGTACGTCCCCTGCGGTCAGCTGGACCTGGTAAGCAAGTATATAGGCAAGGAGGACAACGTAAAGGTCCACAAAATGTCCTCCGCCGAATGGGCGAAAGCAAAGGCAAAGGTGAAGTCGTCGGCCACCGACATCGCCAAGGAGCTTATAAGCCTTTACGCCGCAAGGCAGTCCACGCCGGGAAATTCCTTCCCCCCCGACGACGAATTCCAGGACGAATTCGAAGCCATGTTCGAATACGAGGAAACCGCCGGCCAGCTTGAAGCTTCAAAGGAAATAAAGGCGGATATGGAAAAGTCCCATCCCATGGACCGGCTCCTCTGCGGGGACGTGGGCTTCGGAAAAACCGAGGTGGCATTCCGCGCCGTCTTCAAATGCGTATCGGCGGGGTACCAGGCGGCAATCCTTGTCCCCACCACCATCCTTGCGGTACAGCACTACCGGACAATGCTTTCCCGTTTCCGCCAGTTCCCCGTAAAGGTGGAAATGCTTTCCCGCTTCAAGGCAAAAAAGGAAGTCGACGAAATACTGTCGGGGCTAAGGAAGGGTACCATCGACGTGGTGGTGGGAACCCACAAACTCCTTCAAAAGGGTATAGAATTCAAAAAATTAGGCCTGCTGGTTGTGGACGAGGAACAGCGTTTCGGGGTAAAGCATAAGGAAAAATTAAAGGAAATATCAAAAAATATCGACGTTTTAACCCTCACCGCCACCCCCATCCCCCGCACGTTGAACATGGCGCTGACGGGGATAAGGGATATGTCGGTTTTAGAGGAAGCTCCCCGGGACAGGCTGCCGGTTCAGTCCTATGTCCTGGAATACGACGAGGAAATAATAGACGAAGCCATACGGCGGGAACTGAGGCGGGGGGGACAGGTGTTCTACCTCCACAACGTGGTTGACAGCATATTTGCCAAGGCGGGGGAGCTGGAAAAGCGGTTCCCCAACGCGGCAATCGCCGTAGGTCACGGCCAGATGACGAAAGAGGAATTAAGCCGTGTGTGGCAGGCAATGGTGGAAGGTGAGGTTGACATTCTTGTCTGCACCACCATTATCGAAACCGGGGTGGATATCCCCAACGCCAACACGCTGATAATCGAAGACGCCGACAGAATGGGGCTTTCCCAGCTCCACCAGATACGAGGCAGGGTTGGGCGGTCTCCCAGAAAGGCCTACGCCTATTTCACCTACCGTCCCGGGTCGCTATTATCGGAGGTGGCTGCCAAAAGGCTCGAGGCGATAAAGGAATTCACCGAATTCGGTTCGGGCTTTAAGATTGCCATGCGGGACCTGGAAATAAGGGGGGCGGGGAACCTTCTCGGGGCGGAACAGTCCGGCAATATGGCGGCGGTGGGCTACGATTTATATGTAAAAATCCTTGAAGAGGCGGTAAACAGCCTGAAAGGCATACCCCCGTCGGTTAAGAAGGACTGCCTTATCGAAATCGTTGCCGACGCCTATATCCCCGAAAGTTATGTGTTTTCCCCCAAATTGCGAATCGACTACTACCGGAAAATCGCCCTGCTGGATAACCCGGAAGACAGGGACGACCTGGTGGACGAAATGCTTGACCGTTTCGGGGAAATCCCCAGACCCGTTAAAAACCTGATGGATGTATCCCTCTGCCGGAACACCGCTTCCGGTATGGATATCGAAAAAATTTCCCAGAACGAAAACCTTATTGCCTTCTACACCCGGGAAGCCGATATGGAAAAATGGGTGGAGCTTTCCCAAAGGCAGGAACTTAAGGGTAAAATAATGCTTTCACCCGCAGGGAAACCCCATTTTTCCTATAAGCTTAAAAGCGGGGAAAACCCGGTGGAGGCCCTAAGGACGGTTTTGGACGCCTACTCGTTAATTTTAACAAATTAGCCATAGAATTGAAGGGTTGGCGGGGTATATAATAATCTAATGTTATTTATTGCTTTAGAAAGGTGTTGGTGACATGAAAATACCTGCCGGTGTAATAAATAAGAAATATTTATTAAAAAAGAGAATTGTCCTTATCCTTGCGGCGGTTCTGGTAATGAGCCTTGCGCTTTCCTCCTGTTCCAAGGAGGATTCCACCGCAGTCATGACCTTCCGTGACGCGGAGCTTTCCAAGGGGATGTTTTCCTTTATGATGGCATCCCAGAAGGCCTATGTGAAGTATGTATTTGAATCCTATACTTCCGATTATTATTATGAAAACGGTTCCTACCCCTACGGCACCGACATATTTGATGACTTCTTGGCCCTCACCATGCCCGAAGGGGAGGGAAAGGGGCTTACCTATGCCCTAAACGCCTACAATACAGTGGTGAACACCGCCAAAATGTTTGTGGTGGTAAACCATTTCTGTGAAAAGTACAATCTTGTGGTGACCGATAAGGATGTCATAAACGACATTGAACAGGCGGTGGCCGCCGACATAGACACTGCCGGCGGAGTGGTTTTACTTAACGAAATCCTGGAAAAGTTCGACGCAAACGTCAACACCGCCCGGGAATACCTTTACAATATGGCGAAGGTGGACCTGCTCTATGACTACCTTTACGGCGACAGGGGAACCCAGCGGGTTGCGGATTTGCTGGTTTCGGATAAATTCGGCAAAGAATACCGCAAGATTGATTTTGTGTATTACCCCTACTTTACCATAAGTTCCGAAACCGGGGAACGGGTATTTTACGACGAACAGAAGAAGTCCGACATAAGAAGTAAAGCCGACGACTTTTTCGCAAAGCTTCAAAGCGGGGAAGTTACGTTTGAAGACTATTCGGAACACGACGACTACGCAAGATACGACGAAGGCATATGCTATACCTCCGGTACCCTTGAAAGGGAAATCGAAGAACAGGCGGATAAACTGGAAAACTACGGGGATATCGCACAGGCGGATACAGGTGACGGGCTGTATATAATCAGGCTTGTAGAAACCACCAATGAAGATTATCTGTCGAAATATGACACAGTATATACGGTCCTTGCCAAAGACGCTTATTATAAATATATCGAAAGCTTTTACAACGAAATAACGGTGGATTCCGCTGTCCTTTCGGAATACGACTTTGCCACCTACCCGCCGCTGGTTATAGAATAATAGTGTCGGGAACTCCCCAAAAACCGGAGGTATTTAATGAAAATCAATTTCAAAAAGGCAGTCTGCTTAATTGTTGTCCTGGTCATGGCACTTTCCTTAGCCGCCTGCGCGACTCAGAGCAAGCCGAAGGAAGTTATGACCTTCAGGGGGAAAACCCTTGATTCCGACGTGCTTTCCTATATGCTTTCCACAAAGGAAGTGTTTTATTTAGCTTACAGCAACGTATACCTTCCCTATGTTTTTTCAACCAACCCCCAGTATCAGAGCTTAGGAAGCTTCGATACCTTCATGTATTACGTCCGGAACTATCCCTCATTACATGAGCAGCTGTACAGTGAGTTTTCCACCTCCTTTTCCACCAAAGTAACCGGCGCGGACGGTAAACAATCCACTTTGGGGGAAATGTATTTTGAAGCAATCCTGCCCTATGTGAAAAAAGTATTCGTAATAGCCTCACTGGGCGAGGAGTATAACCTTTCCCTGACAGATAAGGACCTGCTCGAAGATTTGTCAGCCCAGGTCGAAAGCCTTGTGAAACAGGCGGGAAACCGGGATTTTCTTGACATCTATCTTTACGACAAGCACGGCATTTCGCTTAAAACGGCGGAAAAATATATAAAGAACTACAACATCTGGGCAATGCTTACGGCGGAAGCGGGGGGAGAGGATTCCCTGTTCTGGGACACCGAATACCCCTATTGGAACTACCTGCTGTATGATAACCTTTACGGTCAAAACGGTTCCAGGAAGATTGACGAAAACACGGTTAAAACCACCTTCCTTGAAGATTACTGCATATTCGACAAGGTGGATTATTCGGTTTACAGCACCGTGGGGGAGGAAACCTATTTACGTCTTGAGGAGTTTATTACCCAAGACATAAAGGACATTTTCAACGAAAACTATAAAAAGGTGTCCTATGTGTCCTTAAGCCGTAAGGACAAGGACGGAAACGACATTACTTCCGGCTCAAGGGAAACCGCCGACGAAATCCTTCAGAAGCTGACGGACAGTGAAATCGAATGGGGTAAAATCGCCGAAAGCTATTCCGATACCAAGTCCGGAACCTACTGCTTCGCCCCCGGCGACAGCAAGGTGGACGACAGCATTGAGGAAGCGGTGCCGAATCTTAATCAGGGAGAATTCCTTGTGGTAACCGGTACCGACAATATATTCGTGCTGAAAGGGGAAACCGTTTCGGAAAACGACCTTTCCTCCGTTAAAAATGAAATCATTACGGTAATTTCAAAAAATTACTTTGACGATAACTATAACAAAATCGATTATATCTTCATTTCCTACCACGACGAAACCGGAAACGATTATGACGAGGAAACGGTCGCCGAAATCCGCGCCCTCGGCGATGAAATAACGGACAAGCTTAAGTCCGGGGAACTAAACTTCGATTCGGAAAGCGACAGGTTCGTCGAAAAAGCCTACAAGGATTCCGACTATACCGTTAAGGTAAACTCCACCGCCTACGGCAAAAACGAATTGAGCGACGACCTGGAAGAAAAGGTAAATAAGCTTAGTGTGGGCGAGTATGACGGCCATGAGGACGAATACGGCTATTACGTTTTAAAGCGGGTTGAAAAGGAAGACGAGGATTTCAACGATTCTTCGGTTCAGTATACCATGACCATGGATTTCCTCCGTCAGATTGCCGACGACTTCGAACAAAAGGTCAAAAACGGGGAAATCGCCTTCGAGGATGCCGAAAAGCACTCAAAGTATGCCAAATACTCGGTTGCGGGCTATATCGACTATAACGAATACGGGGAAAAGTTAAAGGAAATATACAGTCTTGAAGAACTCGGGGACATAAATACCGGGATCGAAAACTACCAGGTCAGCGTCAAGCATATAAGGCAGACCACCAACGAGGATTACGACGAATATAAAAACGAAGTAACCGAGGAATTCAACTACAAGGACTTCACCAAGTTTTTGGAGGAAGCCTATAAAGAAATCCAGATAAACGAGGAGGAACTCAACAAGTTCAAGTCCACCTTTATGGCGATGAACGTTATCAACGTCCCCTCCCTTGACACACCGGAAGACAACTCAAATTAATGAAAGGAAGGCTTGTATTGCCGCCAAGCGGTAAAATCGACATATGACAATTAAGGAAGTTTACGATATAATAATCAGGGACTGCGTTTCAATCTACTCAAAGGAAGGATTATGGGAAAAGCTTAATTCCGGAAAGCGGCTTGTCATTAAGTTGGGGGCGGACCCCTCCCGTCCCGATCTTCATTTGGGCCATTCGGTTGCCCTCCGCAAGCTTAAGCTGCTGCAGGATTTAGGCCATGAAATCGTGTTTATTATCGGCGATTTCACGGGTATGATCGGCGACCCTTCGGGGCGGTCGAAGACAAGACAGCCCTTAACCTTCGAACAGACAAGGGAAAACGCCAAATCCTATCTTGAACAGGTTACCAAAATCCTTGACAAGGACAAAACCACCATCCGCTTTAATTCCGAATGGTTAGGCAAGATGACCTTTGCGGACGTACTGTCCTTGGCAGGGAAGTACACCGTCGCCCGGATTCTCGAACGGGACGACTTTGCCAAACGCTACGCCGAAAACAAGGCCATTGGAATGCACGAAATGTTTTACCCCCTTATGCAGGGCTATGATTCGGTGGCGATACAGGCGGATATTGAGGTGGGGGGTAACGACCAGACCTTCAATCTGCTGGTAGGCAGGGAACTTCAGAGGGATTACGGCCAGACTCCCCAGGAGGTTATAACCTTCCCCCTTCTGCCCGGCCTTGACGGGGTGGAAAAAATGTCGAAATCCTTAGATAACTACATCGGCATAGACGAAGCCCCCGAAATAATGTACGAAAAGTGCATGAAGGTGCCCGACCATCTGCTGAAAACCTATTTCGAGCTTACCGCAAACCTTAAGGAAGACGAATATCTGCCGGTAATGGAACAGGATATGCATAAAGCCCACTTCCTTTACGCTAAAACCATAGTCGGTATGTACCACGGCGAAGGCGCGGTAAATGACGCCGAGGAACGGTATAAATCCATCGCCGGCGGCGGAGTCCCCCAGGAGCTGGAGGTTATAACCACCTCCGCCGGAGTCCAGATAACCGACCTGCTTGTTAGGGCAGGCTTTGCCCCCTCCAAGTCGGAAGGGGGACGGATAATGAAGGGGGGCGGCGTAAAGGTGGACGGCAGCCCCGTAACCGATTTCAAAGCCACCCTTGACAATAAGGGAGAATATATCCTTTCAAAGGGTAAAAATAAATTTGTTAAGGTTGTTATCGAATAGGTTAGCATTGTATTAAAAGAGTTACCAATTTATGTAATTCATGATTTTTACAACATAACGCAAAAATGCCGCATATGCGGCATTTTTTATCGGCAAGGTTTATTACAAGTCTGTATGAGCGGATATCATGCCCGCAACTTAAGGGCTATTTGTCACTCAATTCAGAAGCAGAAAAGCGGGTAATAGATCAAAGCCTTCCCCTTGAGGGGAAGGTGTCAACCGCAGGCTGACGGATGAGGGGTAGCACCGCAAATGCGGTAGAGATACAAAATGAAATCCACAGCTGACGCCGTGGATGAAAAAAAGCCTTCCCCTTGAGGGGAAGGTGTCAGCCACAGGCTGACGGATGAGGGGTAGCACTGCAAATGCGGTAGAGAAGCATAATGAATCCACAGCTTGCGCTGTGGATGAAATCCACCGGCTATTCAGGCGGGTTACAATCCCTTCAGCTCGGCTTTGCCTTGCCACCTCCCTTTGCACAAGGGAGGCAAATTTGCGGTTTACCTTAATATATCTGAATTATACAACATCTAACCCCCTAAGGTTGTTTCTGTCGGGTCAATATGAAAAAGGCGTCCCGGATTAACGGAACGCCTTTATTATATCGCTAAGATTTAATCGAGATTCTGGAAGGTATCGATAAGGGTTTCTATCTGGGCTTCAACCGATGACTTCATTCCGCCGAAGGTGGAAGCAAAGATGTTGGAGGTTGCTTTGGCGCAGGTTGTGATAAGGGTGGGCAGGGAGCCGAAATTGTAGATTGTGGCCATTTCGTAAACCCGGTTGTTAAAGATAATGTCAAGGGCGAATTCACCTTCTTCGTCAGTTATCTTACGTCCCTTAAGCACATAGTCGTAATAAGCTCTTCTAAGGGTGTCGGTGGAGGTGGCGGCAAGAGCTTCTGCAACCGCTGCGGATTCATCCGCGTCATACACGTTGGTATGTATGCAGATGCAGGAGGAAAGGATTGCCGAAACGATATTGTAATATTCGTCCTGTGTTTCGTCAAACTTCGGGGTGGGAAGTATGCCGTAGGGAGTTTCGTAGTCTAAAAGCTCGTTAAGGTCAACAATGGCAAGGGTTCTGAACAAAGCCCTGTTTTCACCCGTGGCGGCGGAGGCGGCGTGATACACGTCCCTGTACTGAGTACCGGTGACGGCATAGCTTTCAATGTTTATGGAAGCGGTGCGGTCGTTGTATATCTGCCTTATTTTTTCAACCACATCAATCGCTCTCTGGGTATCGGCGGCTATTTCGGGGAGGTCGTCGCCGTCCTTCCTGGTAAGCCTTTCGCCGGACCCGATGAACATGGTGGTGGTATAGTTTTCGTTAATGAACAGTCCCCATGTATCCATAAAGGTCATTCCGTCCTGACCGTCGGTGTCGAAGGTTACCAGTCTGGCGTTCCTGTACAGCGCGTCAAAGGTCCATTCGTTGTCTTTGAGCAGCTGGTAGGGGTCCTCGACGGTGGAGTTCTGTTCCACAAGCTTCTTGTTGAAAACAATGGCGTGGGTGCAGTCGAAGGTTAAAAGGGAAAAGTCGCCGGTGGAAAAGTAAAGCTTGTTGGCAATGGAAAGGTCGCTGTTTGCCCTCTGGTCCCAGTAGGGTTCTTCAAGCTGAATAATATCGGAAAATTCATACAGGTTATACAGATAACCTTCCTGAGCAAGGGTTGCGGCTGCCGGCATATAGGGCATTATAATATCATACTGACCGTCCACCATGGCGTCGGTACGGGCGTCGGCAAGCACGTCGTCCACCCGGACTTCAGTAAGTTTGCAGTTTAATAGTTCCTCAACAATCTGGTTTCTCGTTTCAATGGCGGTATTTATAACTTCCGGGTTTGAGTCATGGTACATAATTTCAACGGATTTATACCTGTCTCTGTAGTCGCCGTAAACAAGAATTTTTATTTCTCTTTCATCGAGATTAAAACCCCTCAGATGGGAATAGGGGTCTGTGCTGGTTTCATCCGAAATATCGCTCTGTGTTTGGCTGGTGGTGTCTTGCGATGCTTGTGACTGGGTTGACTGGTCTTTGCTTTGGTCGTTTTTGTCATCGCCGCAGGCGGCAAGACCGACGAGAATAAACACTGCAACAAGTACCAATGCCAGTATTTTTTTCATAAGCATTTCTCCTTTTAATATGTTACTTTATGCTAATATTAGCATAAATAAATTTTATTGTCAAGATGATTATTATATGGTGCGGTAAATGCGTAACATTTGAAAAATATCACGAAAATATTGTGTACATTTGGTTATTTGTATGGTATAATCAGCATGAAAAATATATGCGGAGGGATTTATGGCGGATATTTATCAAAGAAAAGTGGAAAATTTGAATATAGACTTCATGCTTAAGCTGTTCGGCACCCTTGACGGCAACGCCGACATCCTTGAAAAAGCCTTTAATGTGAGGATTTCCATTTCCGAAGGGGAGCTGAGTATTTCCGGCGAATCCGAAAATAACGTGGCAATGGCTTACGAAGCGGTGTATCAGCTGGAAAAGCTGTCCCGGCTTCAGGATGCCATAGAGGAAAACACCGTCAACTACGTCATTTCAATGATTCGGGAAAACCGTTCCGACGAGCTTTCGGTAATGTACGACGACTGTATTTGCCTCACCAACAAGGGAAAACCCATAAAGGCAAAAACCGTAGGCCAGCAGAAGTATGTGGAAGCGATAAAGAAAAACACCGTAACCTTCGGCGTCGGTCCTGCGGGGACAGGGAAAACCTTTCTTGCGGTGGCAATGGCGGTAACCGCCTTAAAGCAAAAGCAGATTTCCCGTATTATCCTGACCCGCCCCGCCGTGGAGGCAGGGGAAAAGCTGGGCTTTTTACCCGGCGACCTGCAGCAGAAAATCAACCCCTATCTCCGACCCCTCTACGATGCCTTGGGGGAAATGTTGGGGCATGAATCCTTTACAAGATTTATGGAAAAGAATATAATCGAAATCGCCCCCCTTGCCTATATGCGGGGACGCACCCTTGACGATTCCTTTATTATCCTTGACGAGGGACAGAACACCACCCCCGAACAGATGAAAATGTTTTTAACCCGCCTTGGAAACAATTCAAAGGCCATAGTCACCGGCGATATCACCCAGATCGACCTTCCATTTATAAAAAAAAGCGGAATGATTGAGGCTATTGGCATTCTTGACGATATTGAGGGCATTGCCATCTTCCGCTTTACCCATAAGGACGTGGTTCGCCATCCGCTGGTACAGAAAATTGTCTTGGCATACGAAAAGAAAGCAAAAACCGAACGCCCTTCAGGCAGGGTATTCAAAAGGAAACAGGAATGACAAAGGTTTATTTTACCAACTTAACCAAAGATAAATTGGACAAAACCGTTTTGACGGATATGAAAAGGTGTATTCAGAAAACGGTGACCACACTTTACCCCAAAACAAGTTTCGAAGTATCCCTCACCCTCTGCGATAATGCATATATAAAGGAACTTAACGCCGAATACCGGGGAATCGATAGGGAAACCGACGTTTTGTCCTTTCCCATCTGCGACTTTGATATTCCGAAAGGCCCCAAAACCCTTGGGGATATTGTAATCTCAATCGAAAAAGCCACCTCCCAGGCGGAAGAGTACGGCCATTCCCTAAAACGGGAACTCTGCTTTTTATGCGTCCATTCCACACTGCATCTTTTGGGGATAAACCATGAAGATGATGAGGAGTCAAGGAAAAAGATGGAGGATATGCAGGAGGAAATACTAAATTCGCTGGGAATTGTAAGGGAATGAATTTATGGAAACAAAAAGCGTATTTATAATGATATCCGGCCGTCCCAACGTGGGGAAGTCAACCCTGATTAATTCCCTTGTTGGGCAGAAGGTGGCCATCGTTTCGAAAAAGCCCCAGACTACACGAAACCGCATAACCGGCATCGTAACCGAGGGGGAAAACCAGTTTGTGTTTATCGATACCCCCGGATTGCACAAGCCCAAAAATCTCCTTGGTGAATATATGATGAAATCGGTGGGGGTTGCTTCCGAGGACGCGGACGTGATTATGTTTGTGGTGGACGCTTCGGTGCCCCTTAACAATTCCGAAAGGAAAGCCCTTGAGAATTATTCGAAATCGGGGAAGCGGCGGATTTTGATAATCAACAAGGTTGACATAACCGACAAAACCGAAATATTGAAGTATATTACGGAAATTTCGTCAAAATACGACTTTGACAGCATTATCCCCATTTCCGCCCTTACCGGGGACGGAATCGGTATCGTCTGGGAGGAAATCAAAAAATACCTTATCCCCTCCCCCCATTTCTTTCCCGCCGACCAGTACACCGACCAGCCCGAAAAGAACATCGCTTCGGAAATCATAAGGGAAAAAGCTCTCCGGCTTACCGAGGACGAAATCCCCCACGGCATAGCCGTAACCATTGAGGAATTTACCGAAAAGAAGGAAGTTATTGTCATTAGAGCGGAAATGTATCTGGAAAAGCAGGCTCATAAAAAGATAATTATCGGCAAAAACGGGGAAATGCTTAAAAAAATCGGCACCTACGCAAGGGAGGACCTGGAAAAAATCCTCGGCGCAAGGATTTATCTTGACATCTGGGTTAAGGTAAGGGAAAACTGGCGGGACCAGCCGACCTATCTTACCGGACTGGGTTACGGGGAGAAATAAAATGAACCGTACGGTAAACGGTATCGTAATAAGGGAAAAACCCCTTGGCGAAAAGGGTAAGCTTTTATATGTCCTTACCCAGTACGAAGGGGTTATTGCGGTAAAAGCGACGGGGGCGAAAAATATTTCCGCTTCCTACCTTAAGTCCGCCCAGCTTTTCGCATATTCCGAGCTGAATATCTACGACAAAAACAAGCATTACACCCTTACGGAAGCAAAGCTTATCGAATCCTTCTATGATTTAAGGAAGGATGTTTCCGTCTTTGCCCTTGCTTCCTACATATGCGAACTTGCCCTGCTTACCGCCGTACCCTCCGACGACGGTATATTACGCCTTTTGTTAAACTGCCTTTACGCTCTTTCTATAAATTTATCGGGCAGGGATACAATAAAAGCCGTATTCGAATACCGGCTTTGCCTGTGCTTAGGGCTTGAGCCCGACTTTTCGGGCTGCGCCATTTGCGGCGTAAAGGGCAATCTGTTTGACTTTGAGGAATCCGCCCTTTTCTGCGCCGAATGCGCCCCGGATGCCGAAAGGTGTATCTCCCTTGACGAAAAAGCCGTGGAGGCGCTGAATTATCTCAACACCTGCCCTCCGGGAAAGATTTTGTCCTTTTCCATAAAGGGCGAACCCGAAGCTGCTTTTTGCAGGTTCTGCGAAGACTATCTAATAAATGCGGCGGATCTGAAACCCGCCACACTTGACTATTACAAACAGACGATAAAGGACGACTGATGGAATATACAGCTAAAGCTATACGGATTCTTGAATTTGATAAAGTTATAGAACAGCTTTCCGCTTTTGTCCGCACCGAAAGCGGAAAAGAGGCGGCAGGGGAGCTTTTGCCCTCCCCCGACGGGGTTATCGTAAAACGCCGTCTTGCCGAAACCGCCAAGGCAAAGGAGCTTATCGCCAAAAACTCGATGCCATCCTTCGGCAGCGGCAGAAACGTGCTAATGTCGGTGGACAGAGCCATGAAGGGGTCAACCCTTACCCCGGGAGAGCTTTTGAATATCGGAAATCTGTTAAGAAATTCCTCCTCATTGCTGAATTATCCCCCGAAAAATTTCGATTTAGGGGAGCTGGAATGCTATTTTTCGGCTATCCGTCTCGACAAGCACCTGGAAAGGGCTATAAGCGACGCCATAGTGGCGGAGGATTTCATTGCCGACGCCGCTTCCGACAACCTCTACCGCATAAGGCGGGAGATGAGAAAATGCGAATCCGATATCCGGGACACCCTTTCAAAATACACCTCCGGTTCCTACTCAAAGTACCTGCAGGAAAACATAGTCACCCAGCGGAACGGGAGATATGTTGTCCCCGTCAGGGCGGAATATAAAAACGAAATAAAGGGTCTGGTTCACGACACCTCCTCTTCCGGAGCGACGCTGTTTATAGAGCCCCTGGCGGTGCTGGAGGGGAACAATAAATTAAGGGAATTAAAGAGCGCGGAAGCCGGGGAAATCGAAAAAATCCTTTACGAACTTTCGGTTATGGTGGCTAAGGATGCGGATATCATCACCGCAAACTACAACTGCATAAGGGATTTGTCGCTGATTTTCGGAAAAGCCGACTATTCCTTTGAAATAAGGGGAATTTCACCCACCATTAATGAAAACAGTCAGACAATTAAACTTATAAACGCCCGCCACCCCCTTCTTGATAAGGAAAAAGTGGTACCCATTTCGGTTACCTTGGGGGGAAAGAAGGACGGGATTTTAGTCATAACCGGCCCCAACACCGGCGGCAAAACCGTAACGCTGAAAACCATAGGCCTTATGTCGCTGATGGCTCAGGCGGGGCTGGAAGTCCCCTGCGACTTCGGCACGGCTTTGCCCGTGTTTGACGAGGTTCTCCCCGACATAGGGGACGAACAGTCAATCGAGCAGTCCCTTTCCACCTTTTCGGCTCATATGACGAATATCGTGGGAATAATACAGAATTCCTCAAATAAATCCCTGGTGCTGTTTGACGAACTGGGAGCGGGCACCGACCCCACCGAGGGGGCTGCCCTGGCGGTGGCAATCCTTGAGGATATGAAGCGTATCGGGGCAACGGTGGCGGCCACCACCCACTACGCCGAGCTTAAAACCTATGCCCTTGAATCGGAGGGGGTAATGAACGCCTCCTGCGAATTCGACGTGGAAACCCTCCGCCCCACCTACCGCCTTGTCACCGGATTACCCGGAAAGTCCAACGCCTTTGCCATCGCTTTAAGGTTGGGGCTCCCCGAAGGCATTATCCAACGGGCAAAGTCGGTTATGGGGGAGGAAAACATCCACTTCGAGGATGTGCTGTCCCGGCTTGAGGAAACCCAGAACCGTCTTTCAAAGGAGAAAGAGCATATAGAAAAACTCCGCCGGGAAGCGGAGGAAAAGCTGAAAGCAGCCAACGAATATAAGGAGAAAACCCAGAAGGACGCCCTGAAGGAGGCGGAAAGGGCAAAGGAACAGGCAAACCGGATTCTTGCCCAGGCAAAGGCCTCCAGCGACTATATATTCGGAGAACTCAACAAGCTGAAGCGGGAGGCAGAAAAGGAAAAGAAGTTCGACAATTTCGAGCTTGCCCGCAGCGCCATCCGGGAACAGCTTAAAAAGGCGGATAACGCCGGTGTCGAGGAAGCCGAAAACGAGGAATATATCCCCCCCAGACCCTTCCGCATCGGGGATGAGGTGATTATAGCCGGAATAAACAAAAAGGGCTATATCCAGGCCATTGACGGGGAAAACGCCACCGTCAAAGCGGGGATTATAACCACCAAGGTTAAAATTGCCGACCTTCGTCTTGTGGAGGAAAAACCGAAACAGGATAATAAATCCCAGGCGGTTTACCACCGTCCGGCGGAGGCGGTTAAAAATGAGGTTGACGTAAGGGGTCTGACCGGCGACGACGCTTATTTTGTCATCGACAAGTACCTTGACGCCGCCATGTTAGCGGGTTACCGCAGTGTTTCCATAATCCACGGCAAAGGTACCGGAGCCCTTCGCACCGCCGTCTGGGAGCATTTAAAGCACGACAAACGGGTCAGGTCCTACCGTTCGGGACGCTACGGCGAAGGAGACACCGGGGTCACGATTGTAGAACTGAAAACAGACTAAAAAGCCAGCGTAAGCCAAAGACCGGCTAAAGCGGCAAACAAAGCGGGGAGTGAAATCAATGCGCCGTATTTTACGAAAGACGCAAAGCTGAATTTCACTTCCTGTTTTTTTAATATGTTTGACCACATTATCCCCGCCAAAGCCCCGATGGGGGTAAGGAACGCCCCTATGTTTGAGCCGATAATAGTGGCATATGTGGCGGGCAGAGCCGTCTGGGGGAAGGTCTCCAAAAAGGAGCAGAACAGCACGCTCATGGGGATATTGTTAATGGCATTGGACGCTAAAAAAGAGGAAATCCCAAACTTCAGAACAGGTTGGGTTGAACCTAAGCTTTCCCCGACAAGCTTTGTAATCCCGCTCTGGTCAAGGGACTGGACAATTATAAACATTGACAAAACAAAGGGGACAAGCTGCCAGGGTGAACGCTTAAGGCTTTCGGACACTATTGTCCTATTAGTTTTGCGGACTGCCGATATTACCGAAGTGGAAAGGGCAAGACTTAGTGCGGAAACCAAGGAAATAAGCCACATTTCCCACCCGGTATAGGAGGATACGGCAAGGAGTATTGTGCATACACCGAGATGAACAAGGCCGTTTACAAGCAGGGTTTTGTCCTTTATTGAAACATCTTTATAAACCGGTTTAATGCTTTGGGAAAGGGATTTTTTAAATATCAGAAGCAGCATCAGCAATGACACGCTGGCCGCAAAGACCGTAGGCAAAAACATTACCTTTACATACTCGAAAAAGCCGATACCCGAAAAGGAGGCAAGATAAATATTGGTGGGGTTGCCGATGATTAGTGCCATGCTCCAGGTGTTTGCCGCCACAAATTCCGCCACCAGATAGGGAAGGGGATTTATTTTGGCGTTCTTGGAAAAATAGCAGATAAATGGGGTAAAGGTTAAAATAATTATATCGTTTGAGGTAAAAACCGTAAGGAACGACACAGTTAAGTAAAGGAAGACAAAAATTTTAACCTGGCTTGTCTTTGCCAGACGCAGCGTCTTTTCGGCAAGATAGGAGAAAAAGCCGGTTTCGTCAAGATAAATCGACAAAAAGGTCATGGAAATAAACAAAACAAGAATCTTAATCGGGTTTACCGCATTTTCGGCCGCAAGGGCGGATGCCAGCCTTTTTATATCGCATTTTCCCGCAATTATAAGGACAATTCCCCCCAAAAGAGGGAAAAACCAGTAGGATTCAACCTTGATTTTACCGAACTTAAGCCAGGGTTTGAAAATAACTCCTATAATCATGGCAAGGCAGGAGGTTATTCCGATTTCCGCCGTCAAGAGCATATATTTGCGCCTCTGTTTCAGTTATTCAAAACGGAATGATTATAGCACAAATACATATAAAAACAATGGGTTTTTTTCATAAATCCGAAGGTCCGGATTGACATCTTTTAATGATTATGTATAATAAACTTATAAACCATAACGGGGGTAATTTCATGAAAAAAACAGTACGCCTAATTTGCCTTTTGCTTATCCTCAGCTTCATCCTTTCCGCCTGCGGGGATAATACACAAACCACTTCGGAGGAAAGTTCGGCAAGCCCTGATTCCACCGCCGATTCCACGGAGGATTCAAGCGATCAGTCAGCGGAAGAAACAAAATATATTCAACTTTCCGATGACGAATTGTATGACAGGCTCCTGGGGGGCTGGGCAGGCCAGATGGCGGGGGTGGTGCTGGGCGCCGACAAGGAATTCTGGTTTCAGGGAATTACCATGCCCGAAAAGGACGTAATAGACTTTTCACAGCTGAACATAAACAACGCCTTCGGCCAGGACGACCTTTATGTGGAAATCACCTACATAGAGCAGATGGCAAAAACCGGCGTTGACAGCAGTCTTGCGGTTCTGGGCAAGGCCTTTGAGGAATCCGCCTACGGCCTTGACCACGCCAACAAAAAGGGGCGGGAAAACCTGCGGGAGGGAATTGCCCCCGGCGACAGCGGCAGCTATATTTACAATCCCCACTGCGATGACATCGACTGGCAGATAAACGCCGACTTTGTGGGGGCAATCTATGCCGGCCTTGTAAACGAGGCTGCCGAAAGAGCCTTTGAGATAGGCCATATCACCAACTACGGCGACGGGGTTTACGGCGGGGTATTCGTGGCGGCGATGCATTCCCAGGCCTATGTGGCACAAAGCCTTGAGGAAATCATTGACGCGGGCTTCAGGGTAATCCCCGACGGGACAAAGTTCAAGGAAATTATAACCGACGTAAAGAACGCCTATGAGGACGGCAAGACCTGGGAGCAGTGCTGGCAGATAATCGAAGAAAAATGGGGGGGCGAGGACCGCTGCCCCGCCGGCTGCAACTCCGCCTTTAACATTGACGCCAAAATGAATGCCGCCTATGTGCTTATCGGGCTTTTATGGGGCGAAGGGGATTTTGAAAACTCCATGATAATATCCATGCGCTGCGGGCAGGATTCAGACTGCAACCCCTCCACCGTGGGCGGCATTTTGGGTAACTTCTACGGCTTTAACGCCATCCCCGAAAAGTACAAGGCCGGTCTTGACATGACCAACACCAAATTTGCCTTTACCAACTACTCCCTTCAGGAAACGGTTTACGCCTGCCGCACCCTGACCGAAAAATTCTTCGAAGCAAAGGGGATACAAAAGGAAGGGGACAACTGGCTTATCCCCGAAACCAAGGAAATATCCCCCGTGACCTTCGAACAGTGGCCGGAAGAACCGGTACTCACCGCGTCGGTTTACGCCACCGGAGCGGACGTTAAGCTGGACATTTTCGCCACCTCCAACAAGGGAATTAAGACCCTATCCATTGACTTCGGCGACGGCACGATTATAAACGCCAACGTTGCCTGCTATACCTATGACAAGGCTGGGGAATACACCGTAAAATGCACCGCCGTTGACAACGAGGGCAATTCAAAGACAATAATCACAAATGTTATCACCACAAAGGACGGAAACAAGGACTTCGGCGAAGCGGGAAAAGTAAGAAACTTAGCGCCCTTTTCCGCCATAACCGTAACCGACACCCTTCCCACCGGCAGCGGCAGCAAGGATATAAACGTTATCCGGGACGGGAGCAAGGCTAACGGCAACATCAACCAGTACGACACCTATGTGGGTTACCTTTCCGCCCATGAGGATTATATAGGCTATCTTTTCCCCGGGGAATTTGAAGTGTCCAAGGTTGTGTTTACCGAAGGACTTCACTTTAACAACGGAGGTTGGTTTGCCGACGGAACCCTTCGGCTTGAAGCGCTGATAGACGGGGAATGGGAAAAAATCGACGTTTCCCCCAACCCTGCCTACCCGACGGGGAACGCCATGTCCCTGTTCGGCTCAGGGCTTGAAAGCTATATCTATAATCTTGACAACGTGGTCTGTTCCGGCATACGGCTTATCGGCAAGGCCGGAGGGGATGCGGGCTTTATAAGCTGCGTTGAACTTGAAGTCTACGGAGTAGAACCCGAATAAATTAAAAATATACTACAAATAAATTAAAAATAAACCAAAAGTTGATTGACATTTAAAAAATCGGTGTTATAATTTCATTACCGGAAAAAAGCGGAAGTACAACGCTTTTACGGAATTAAAAGTAAAGGGGGCGATGTAATGTTCTTCGACAGTTTACAAGGATGCATTGCATTTCGCCTTACCGGTAATGTCAGGTAGCCTTTGACGTTCCATAAGGCGACAATGCAGGTCCCGTAAACCAAGGGGGCGCATCCGTTTTCAGGGTGCGCCCTATTTTTGCTTTTCAAAAGGAGGTTAGTAAATCTTTAGAAAGGAAGGTGCAAAACCGGCGTTATTTAACGCGTTTTCACTATATGATTGATATTTCTACCTTAGGTAAACGTCTTTATTTTTTCCGAATAAGGGTGGGACTGACCCAGAAACAGCTGGCGGTTAATTTAGGGGTAACCCCTCAGGCGGTTTCAAAATGGGAACGGGGGCTTTCCTGCCCGGACATACTGATTCTTGACGAACTTGCCGGAATCTTCAACGTCTCCATCGGCGAGGTTTTAGGAATTAAAGATTAAATACATTTATTATTGACAAATCATTAAAAAAGTGATATTATATTTAAGGATAATGAATAATAATTCATTATGCATTGATTAAGGGACGTAAAAATAATTGCAACCTAAACCGCTTTAAGCCCTGCCAAGCCGGCATGGCTTAAGCGGGGAAGGAGATTAAATGAAATATAATATCGACTTCGAAATAGCCGCATTTATAATATCCTTTTTAACCTTAGCCTACTATTTAGCCAGTCCGAAGCTGAAAAACAGGCTAAGCTATTTGTTTTTTGCAATAGGAATTATTGCGACAGTTGTTCCTGTCCTTAATATTACCGCCCTTATTTCGGACGGTGTGGGACAGGATTCTTTTATTTATTCGGTTAATATTTGTTATCAGATACTCCTTCATGCCCTTCCTCTGATGTCGGTGTTTTATATTCTTGAGCTTACCGGAAACCTTACGGGGCTTAAGTATAAATATGCATTGGCAATCATATTCCCTTATTTTGTTCTGGTTTTGATAATCCTGACCAACCCCTTCACGGGACTTGTCTTTTATACGGATGAAGGCAGATTCGTTGCGGGTCCGTTAATCGGCATATTTTATATCGTTTATTTCCTTTATATAGGTTTATGCCTTTTTGTTATGTTTTCACCCAATCAGAAGGTAAGATCGAAGTATAAATGTACCTATATCGTAATGCTTATGGTTCAGGCCGCAAGTCTTTGCATACAGTATCTGTACCCGAAATATCAGGTAATTGATTTTTCCCTTTCGTTGTCGGTGCTGTTTACATATATCGCCATGCAGCCCTCCGCCGAGCTTACCGACCCTCTTACAAAAGCCTTGAACTATTTCGCCCTGGATTCCCTCCTTTCCGACAATATAAACCGTAAAAAGCCCTTTATTATATTAGGGTATTCCATTGACGAACTGAGGCATATCAACGAAGTGTACGGAGAAGACTGGGGAAATGAATTACTGACTAATATCTCCCATACATTATCTACTGCGGGGCAGATTGCACGAATTTACGGAAACGAATTTTACGTTATTATAAAGGGCAATAAAACAACCGACGAGGTTTATGACTTCGCCGAAAAGCTCCCCAAGACCTTTAAGATTAAAAATTACGAAATACCCATAGGCGCCACAATAGTGATTGCCGACAGCATTTATTTCAAATCAAGCGAGATGCTGATTGAGTTTATGGAATTTAACATCCGCCATCTTAAGGATGAGGCAGGGGAAAAGATTCTTGTTATCGAAAAGAAGCAGATAGACTCCTTCAACCGCCGCCAGCAGGTGGTTAATGCGGTGACAAGGGCGGTGGGGGAACATCAGTTAGATGTTTACTACCAGCCCATAGTTGACGCCTACACCGGAAAGATGACGGGGGCGGAAGCCCTGGCAAGGCTGAACGATCCGGTGCTGGGTTGGATATCCCCCGGGGAATTCATCCCGGTGGCGGAACAGACCGGCCTTATTCTCGAACTGGGGAAATGTGTCCGGGAAAAGGTGTGGCTTCTCCTTTCGGAATATGACATCGAAAGGGCGGGGCTCAGCTATATTTCGGTAAACCTTTCCTCGATAGAGTGCATTCAGAAGACGGTTATGGAGGAAATAGTAAACGAATCCAAAAAATACAACGTAAAACCGGAACTTGTGGCTTTTGAAATAACCGAATCCGCAGCGGTGGCATCCAAGGAAATTTTAGCATATAACATAAACACTTTAAGGGAAAACGGCTTTAAATTTTACCTTGACGACTACGGTACCGGGTATTCCAGTATGTCAAGCCTTATTTCGCTGCCCTTTTCGGTTATAAAATTCGAAAAATCATTTATAAAACTCGCCATGGAACCCATGAGGGGGGACCTGGTAAAGCGGATTATCTCCCCCATGCAGGTTTACGGGGTAAGGGTGATTATCGAAGGCATTGAGGACGAAAGTTTGGCGGGAAAAGCAAGAAGCTGGGGCGTGGACTATCTGCAGGGCTTTTTATACTCCGAACCCCTCCCGAAGGATGCTTTTATTCAGTACACAGGCATTGAAAAGAAAATAAAAAAATCGGAGAAAACAAAATTATAATTTAATTAATATTAAGGAATTAAGGTTGATTAAAAAGCCTTCCGACTTTCGGGGAAGGTGTCAGCCGCAGGCTGACGGATGAGGGGTAGCGCCCCACATCCGGAAGAGAAGAAACTAATGAAATCCACCGGCGATTACCGGCGGGATAATAAACATAGGGAAAAAGCACACCGGTGCTTTTTTATTTATATTGACATTTTTCAACTCATATGGTAGCATGGAGTATGTAAAAACATATTCCGGAGGCGGGTTAAGATGAATAGCTATGACGTTATCGTAATAGGCGGAGGATTTGCCGGCTGCGCGGCCGCTCTTGCCGCCGCAAGGGGCGGCGCCAAGACACTGCTTATCGAAAGGCTTAACTGTCTCGGAGGAGCCCCCTCAACCATGGCGGTAAACCCCTTTATGCGGAACGCCACCAAAATTCCCGAAACCGGAGAAATCAAGCCGCTTTCCCGGGGGATTTTCGAGGAAATCGTCAACTCCCTTAGGGAAATGGGAGCAATGAGGAACAACATTTTCAACCCCGAATACCTTAAAATAATTTTAAACCGTAAGCTCCTTGAAGCCGGGGCTGAGCTTTTGTTTAATTCCTATTTCGTAAAAGCCGAAAGGGAAGAGAACGTCATCAAATCCGTTACCGTCGCAAATAAATCCGGGCTTGTAACCTTTGAAGCCGGCTATTTCATTGACTGTACCGGCGATGCCGACGTGGTATATTCCGCCGGATTCCCCACCCGTTTGGGACGTCCCGGCGACAGCCTCTGCCAGCCCATGACCTTATGCTTTTCCATTGCCGGCGTGGATCCGGTCAAATTTGAGGAACAGTATTACAATATCCGCCCCAAATGGCAGGAGGAACAGAAAAAGGGATATATCAAAAACCCCATGGACGGCATAATGATATTCCATACCGTATTCCCCGGTATCGTTCAGCTTAACGCCACGAGAATCGTCAGGCGAAATCCCGTTGACTGCTTTGACGTGACGAAAGCGGACATCGAAGCAAGGGAGCAGATTTTTGAACTTCACGACTTTCTCGTGAAATTCATCCCCGGCTTCGAAAACAGCAGGGTGTTATCCAGCGCTGTCCAGACAGGGGTCAGGGAAAGCCGGATGACAGACGGGGAGCATATTTTAACATCCGAAGAGCTGGTGAACTGCACAAAGTTCCCCGACGCCATAGCCTGTGGGAATTACGACATCGACATCCACAATCCGGAAGGCAGCGGCACCAGCCACTATTTCTTCCCCGAGGGGAAGTATTATACCGTTCCTTACCGCAGCCTGATTCCTAAAAATTCCGATAATCTGCTGGTGGCAGGCCGTTGCATATCCGCCACCCATGAGGCTCAGGCTTCCATACGCATTATGGCTATCGTTTGTACCCTCGGCGAGGCCGCCGGCACCGCCGCCGCCATTGCCAATGAAGATAATTTATCCGTCAGGGAAGTGAATGCGGTAAAACTCCGTAACACCCTTTTAAAAAACAACGCCTGTGTTGATTAATCCTTTCCGCAGGATTCCCTTAAGGTCAGAATTGTGGCAAGGGTGTCCCCCAGCTGGACAAGGACTGCCGAAAGCAAAGCCAGCTCCTCATCGCTGAGCTTGACGGAAATAATCTCCGCAAGGGCGGAAATCGATGTGGCAATAGCGCATTTCTGTTTCATAATATATCCCCCCCGTATATTTTTACGGGGAAATCACAATAAAAATTACATAGGTATTTACCCGGCAGTTGCATATGCAACCGAAAGGCTTAATAAAAATAATTATCATTAACCTATGGAGGTTAATCGAAAGATGTACTGTGTTAGAAAAATATATGATGACTTATACTTTGTGGGCGCCAACGACCGCCGCCTTGCTATGTTTGAGGGGGTTTTCTCGGTACCCAAGGGGGTTTCCTACAATTCCTATCTGCTTTTGGACAAAAAGACGGTACTGTTTGACACCGTCGACAAGGCGGTGGGAAGGGTTTTCTTTGAAAATGTCGAACATGCCCTTAATGGCAGGCCCCTTGACTATGTGGTGGTCCACCATATGGAACCCGACCATTCGGCAACACTGACGGAGCTTTTGTCCCGGTATCCGGAAGCGAAGGTGGTGGGGAACGCCAAAACCGTAAATATGATTAAGCAGTTTTTCGATATCGACCTTACCGGTTCGGCTTATATTGTAAAAGAGGGAGATACCCTTGACACCGGCAGCCGTAAGCTTGCCTTTTACATGGCTCCCATGGTTCACTGGCCGGAGGTTATGGTGACCTATGACCCGGTTTATAAGATAATATTTTCGGCGGACGCTTTCGGTACCTTCGGGGCGATAAACGGGGCGCTGTTTGCCGACGAGGCGGATTTCGACCGGGATTATCTTGACGAATGCCGCCGCTACTATACCAACATAGTAGGGAAGTACGGTCAGCAGACTTTGAATCTGCTTAATAAAATTTCGGTACTGGACGTTGAAATGATCTGCCCGCTTCACGGGTTTGTGTGGCGGAAAAACCTTGATTATATCATAGAAAAACACAGAAAATGGGCGACCTATACTCCGGAGGAAACGGGGGTGCTTATTGCCTATGCTTCCGTTTACGGCAACACCGAAAACCTTGCCGAAATTATTTCCGCTAAGCTGAACGAAAAGGGAATAAAAACAAAAATGTTTGACGTTTCGGTAACCGATGCTTCGGAGATTCTTTCCGAATGCTTCAGGTTTTCCCATCTGGTATTCGCCTCCGCCACCTACAATGCGGGAATTTTTATCAAAATGGAGGAATTGCTGCGGGACATAGCCTCCCACAACCTTCAGAACCGGACGGTGGGACTGGTGCAGAACGGCTCCTGGGTACCCATCGCCACAAAGTATATGAAGGAAATTTTATCCCCGTTAAAGAATATCACCATTTTGGAAGAAACAATTACCATAAATTCATCCCTGAAGGAAACCCAGCGGGAGGATGTTGAAAATTTCGTAAATGCGGTTGTAAATTCCATAAAAAAATAAAAAGGAGTGACTGAAATGGAACTTAAGTTTTATCGCTGCCGGCACTGCGGCAACATTATCGCCCACCTTAACGATTCGGGTGTAAGGGTGGTTTGCTGCGGCGAACAGATGGCGGAGCTTGTCCCCAACACCGTGGATGCTTCCACCGAAAAGCATGTTCCGGTTGTTATCGCCGAGGACAACATAATCACCGTCAAAGTCGGCTCTGTGGCTCACCCCATGGCAGAAGAGCACTACATTCAATGGATTGTAATCCAGACCGAACAGGGAAATCAGCGGAAGATTCTTAAACCCGGCGACAAGCCCGAAGCCTGCTTTAAAGTCTGCTGCGGCGACAAGGTTATAGCCGTATACGAGTACTGCAACCTCCACGGACTGTGGAAAGCCGAAGTTTAATTATCAATTCAGAAAGGAAAAAACATATGGTTTACGTTTGCACAATCTGCGGCTATGAGTATGATGAGGCGGTAGGCGATCCCGATAACGGAATCCCCGCCGGCACCAAATTCGAAGCCCTTCCCGAAGATTTCGCCTGCCCCGTTTGCGGTGCGGGCAAGGACTCTTTTGAAGCAAAGGAATAGGAATTCATATAAAAAATCTCCCCGAAAAAGGGGAGATTTTTTGCCGTTTTTAGGTGTTTATTTAAACCAAACGAAAATACAGAACAGAATAAACAACGCTATAACACCGAAAAAGATGGCGCCCACCAGAAATGAGGCGGAAAGGACACCCTTCAAAAGGGCTTTGCTTTCCTGTTTGGTTAAGGGAATTTTTTCACTGTTCCGACTTTCGCCGTCACTGCCGGAAGCCCTGTTCTTTTTATACCAGGGCAATCCTTCCACATTCATATTGGCTACGGTTCTACCGTCGTCATCGTCATGGTGTTGTTTTTTATCTGACATAGCGGGTACCTCCTGAAAGGGGATTGCTTTACGGGATAAACTGTATTTTATTATGTCCCGTAATAAAAAGTTGTGCCGGAAGGCACAGCTTTTTATTTTTTTATTTATCGGTCGGGGATGTTTCCGAATCCTTTTTATCCGAAACGGCCTTGATGACGTCATACAGATGGCAGGCGCAGAAATGTCCCGGTTCGATTTCCTTCAGTGCGGGATCAACGGTTTTACAGATTTCCATACATTCCTTGCAGCGGGTATGGAATTTGCAACCCGAAGGGGGGTTCGCGGGGGAGGGGATGCTCCCTTCCAAAATGATCCGCTTCATCTTGAAGTCGGGGTCGGGTACGGGAATTGCCGAAAACAGCGCCTTTGTATAGGGATGCAGGGGATTTGCAAACACCTTTTCGGTGGGGGCGAATTCCACCATGCTGCCCAGATACATAACACCCACCGTGTCCGAGATATGCTCCACCACCGAAAGGTCGTGGGAAATGAACAGATAGGTTAAATTGAACTGCTTCTGAAGGCTTTTTAGCAGATTTATTATCTGCGCCTGAATGGAAACGTCAAGGGCTGAAACCGGTTCGTCGCAGACAATGAATTCCGGGTTTAACGCCAGAGCTCTGGCAATGCAGATTCTCTGCCGCTGACCGCCGGAAAATTCATGGGGATAGCGGTCTTTATGGTATTCCTGAAGGCCGCAGGCCTTCATTACCCGTGTGATATAATCGTCGAACTCCTCGGGAGGGACGATATTATGTTCCCGCACCGCCTCGCCTATGATTTCCCCCACCGGCAACCTGGGGGAAAGGGAGGAATAGGGGTCCTGAAAGATTATCTGAATCTTGGGACGGAATTTTCTGAGTTCGGATTTGGAAAGCTTGAATATATCCTTCCCGTTGAAATATACTTCTCCTTCGGTTTTTGGGTAAAGCCTTAAGAGGGTTCTGCCGGCGGTTGATTTGCCGCAGCCCGATTCCCCCACCAGTCCCATGGTGGTGCCCCGCTTAATGGTAAAGGAAATATCGTCAACCGCTTTAACGTTGCCGATAATCCTTCTTATAAAGGTTGACCTGATGGGGAAGTATTTTTTCAGATGTCTTACTTCGAGGAGGTTTTCGGGATTTGTGGCGACAGCCTTCTTGGTATTGTTTGCGTTGCTCATAACAAGTCCTCCACATTCACGGATTTCGGGTATCCCAGTATTTCTCCCTTATCGAAGAACCTATAGCAGGACACGATATGAGTATCGCTTATTTTAATTTCCGGGGGATATACGCCTTTGCATCTGTCGCAGGCATATTCGCAGCGGTCTTTGAAATAGCAGTAGTTAGGCATATCGACAGGATTGGGAACACTTCCCGGAATGTTATAAAGGGAATCAACCTTCTTTCCCACCACCGGTTTGGATTTCATAAGCCCGATGGTGTAGGGATGGCAGGGATTTTGAAAAATTTCGTTTGCGGTGCCTTTTTCCACCACACGTCCGGCGTACATAACCACCACATAGTCGGCCATGCTGGCTATAACGCCGAGGTCGTGGGTTATAAGCATAATCGAGCTGTTAATTTTATCCTTGAGTTCCTTAAGCAAATCAAGAATCTGCGCTTGAATGGTAACGTCAAGGGCGGTTGTGGGTTCGTCGGCTATAATAAGGTCGGGGTTGCAGGCAAGGGCGATGGCTATCATTATCCTCTGGCGCATACCGCCGGAAAGCTCGTGGGGATACATTGAATAAATGCCTTTGGCGTTGGCTATACCCACAAGATCAATCATTTCAAGGGTTCTTGCCTTTATCTGCACCTTGCTCATATGGGGGTTGTGGAGTTTTATAACCTCGTCAACCTGGTCGCCTATACGGAACACCGGGTTCAATGAAGTCATGGGTTCCTGAAAGATCATGGAAACATGGTTTCCTCTGATGTTCTGCATCTTGGCAGTGGGGGTATTTACTATGTTGTAGGCGGTGCCGTCCCCCCGATTGAAGCGGATTTCGCCCCCCACCACCTGTCCGGTGGGACGCTGAACAAGCTGCATAAGGGAAAGGGACAGAACGCTTTTGCCGCAGCCCGATTCCCCCACCACGCCCACTGTCTTCGACTTGGGTATGTTGAAGGAAACCCCGTCCACCGCCTTTACCGTGCCTATATCGGTAAAGAAGTAGGTGCAGACGTTGTCGAACTCCACAATGTTGTTATTATCCCGCATTTTAGTTAAGTAGAGGGCGGGGTCCTTGTTGGCGTTGTTACGGTCTTTTTCCAGCTTTTTTGTGATTTTCCGATTGTATTTCGAAATCTGTCTGGATTCTTTACCGGTTATATATGAAGTATTTTTAGCTGCCGTTTTTTTGAATACTGACATTTCAATTACCTCCTTATCTCTTCATCTTCGGGTCGAAGGCGTCACGCAGGCCGTCACCCACGAAGTTGAAGGCGATAACGGTAAGACAGATGAAAATGCCCACCGGTATCCAGATGTACGTAAGCTCAATCATATTGCTGGCATCCGAAACCGAGTTTATCATTGAACCCCAGGAAGCAAGGGGATGCTTAACCCCCAGTCCCAAGAAGGAAAGCACCGATTCGGTAAGTATAACCCCGCCGAGACCTGCGGTGGCGTTGACTATAAGCTGGGGCATTACGTTGGGTACCAGGTGACGGAAGATTCTTCTTGAAACCTTCAGCCCCCCCACTTCGGTGGCAAGCATGAATTCCTGTTCCCTAAGGGAGAGGATTTGTCCTCTTACCAGCCGGGCAACCCCGGACCAGCCCAAAAAGCCGAGAATTGCCATCATCCACATCAGACGGCTCGTAGCGTCAAGCTGGGCTTTATCGAAATAAGCGCCTATGATAATCAGTATCGGCATGGTGGGTATACAGTTGAAAATATCCACCAGACGCATTATCAGAGTGTCGATCCAACCGCTGAAATAACCCGAAATACCGCCTAAAATAACGCCGATGATGGTTTCTATAATAACCACGACAAAGCCCACCAGAAGGGAAACCCGTCCGCCGTACATCATTCTCGACAGCACGTCGTATCCGTCAACGTCGGTGCCCAAGAGGTGATACTGCTGGGATTTGGGGGAACCGGGCTTGGCTTTTGTGTCAATGAGGTAATTTATACGGTCACATCTTATTTCATAATGATAAATTTTGTTTATTATCGTTACTTCCGTATCCTCATAGATTATCCTGCCCGACTCGTCCCTTGCTATGGATTCATCTGCATTCTGCTTTTCAACTTTTGTTACGATGGTAATGGTATCTTTGCCCTTTGCCAGCATTTCATTCACTGCGTCTTCTATATCCTTTTTAAATTCAATAGGAAGGGCGCCGGAACCGTCGGCGCGGTGTACCGAAAATCTGGAAAATTCGCCGTACAGCTCGTCGCCGAGGTAGATATTCAACTTATCGTTTTCTTCGCGTATAGTAAACTCATCGTTATCGTAACTGAACTCACCGTCGGATATAAGACCGAGATGGGCTGCTATAAGGAAGTCGGTTTTCAATCTCATCTCTTCATTCATCAGATTAACGGTATAAAGAGTATGGATATACCTTATATTTCCGATGGTTATCAGGCCGATATTGTAAGTGTCATTGTCAATTTTGTCAATTTTATAGTTTTCGCCGTCAAATTCGAACATCCCGCTGTCTTTGTTGGCTAAAACAGCTGCTTCAAATTCCTCGCCCAAAGACTGGGAGGCATACTGGAAGGGGGATTCCGGAATAAGTTTTATGCTGTATTTCTTACCCGGTAGACTGTTTATCAGATAGGTCTTTCCGTCAAATTCAAATTCGCTTAAACTGTCGTCGATTGCAGCTATGGCGGCGGATTTGAAATCCTCGCCAAGGGTTATGCCTTCGGCAAAAATTATATCCTTCTGAAACGCATCGTATTCGCCGATTGCGATATAATTCGCAAGGGTGGCTACATTCAATGAACTGCTGTCGGAAAGGGAATAAACATTATTTGTTTCGTATTTCAGTAAAAACAGATTGCCGTCCTTGTCGTTGATAAACTTAAAGGTTAAATCGTTAGGCACCATATCGCTTATGATATAGCGGCTTATGTTGCTTAAAATATTTTTATCAACCGCTTCGGCATCCGCAAGCTTAAAATTTCCGTAATCGACTATATTATTCGCGGAACCGAATTCGTCGTTTTCAAGTATATCGATTTTATAAAACTTTTCGGTCTGATGGTAGGGGTATAAGAAGGGACCGATAAAGCAGAATACGAACATAAATATAAGAATAGAGCTTCCCACGATGGCAAGCTTGTTACGTAAAAACCGCTTTGTAACGAGTCTTCCGGGGCTTAACACCTTAACCCGCTGAGTGTCGTCTAACTTCATTACCCCGTCATTCGACTCATGTTGAGCTAATTTGCCCTCATGTTCGGCTTTTTTCAACGCTTCGTTTAAATCTTTGGGTTCCATAGGTTCCTCCCCCGTCAATTTACTCTTACCCGCGGGTCAACCACAGCATAGAGAATGTCAGCTATAAGTGTTCCCAGCAGAGTAAGACTTGAAATAAATGTAAGGTAAAACATAGTGAACGGGATATCCCCGCCGATCATGGAGTAATAGGATGTATAACCGATTCCCCGGATTGAGAAAAGGGTTTCGGTTATAAGGGCACCCGAAAAGAGGGAGGGAAGGGATCCGCCGAGAATCGTAACAACGGGAATAAGGGTGTTTCTGAAGGCATGATGGGCTATAACCCGGTTTTCGGGAAGTCCCTTTGCCCGGGCGGTGCGTATATAGTCCGCATTAAGCACCTCAAGAGTATTTGTTCTGGTATAACGCATTAAACCGCCGATACTTAAAAGAGTCAGTGTAACGGCAGGCAGCACGAAATGCGATGCCATATCCAGGAACCGGGCCATGCCGGTCAAGGTACCTGCGGTTCGCGCGGTTTCCATTCCCATTGCGGGAAACCAGTCCAGCTTGACGGCAAATACCAGTTTCAATACGGTTGCTACAAAGAAGGAGGGCATGGAAATACCTATAAGACTTACGACCGTCACGGTATAGTCGGTGACGCTGTACTGCTTGGTGGCGGCTATAACCCCTAAAGGTATCGCAATGGCAACCTCAAGAATAAAAGCGATAAGTCCCAGGAAAAAGCTGTACCAGATGACATCGTTGAACTTATCGGTGACGCTTTTCGTCCACTGCCAGCTTTCACCGAAATCGCCCTTCACTGCAGATTTCATCCAGGTCAAGAAACCCTCAAGCGGGCTTTTGTCAAGTCCGTACTGGGCGTTCAGTTCCTGAATCCACTGCTGTGCATTTTTCGTGGAACCGGGTTTTGTGGCAAGTTCCCGCGCGGTGGTTTCCACATAGCTTGTAGGCAGGCTTCGCATGAGCAGATATACGGCAAGCATCACGAAGAAAAGTATGAAAACACACAAAAGCAGCCTTTTAACAATAAATTTAAACATTTTTTATCTCCGCATAACAGATTAGTGTTTCATCTAATATCAAGCAAGAGTCTGCTACAAGCAGACTCTTGCTTGGTATCTATAAGATAACTGTTAAATCTTAATTCATTTCAAGAAGTTCAATGTCATTCATCCAGCCCCAGAAAGTGGTGATGTCGGGGGTAAGGGTGTCGATATTGACTCTTTCGGTGGAGAAGATTACGCAGTTCTGCCTCTGGTAGGTGGGTATTTCAACACCCCAGTCAAGCAGTATGTCAAGGCACTGTTTGTAGGTTGTTTTCCTGAAGTTTCTGTCGGCGGACTCTCTTGCCTTCAGAATGAGTTCGTCCAGCTCATCGGATTCGATGGCGTAATGGTTGGAGTCGGTGCCGCCTTTGCCTACCACGTTGCTGGAGTGGTAAACCTGATACATATCCGGGTCAACGGTTGCCTGCCATGCGGCTGCCCACATAGCGCAGGTGCCGGCTTCAAGGCTGGTCCAAAGTTCATTGGAGTCGGACGGGTCGTTGATGTTAAGGGTTATACCGATGGTTGCAAGCGCTTCCTTGGCATCGGTTAAAATACCGTAGGAAGGATGGTCGCCCTTACCTTCTGCGGGAATTATGAATTCATATTCCATGGCAGCGCCATCGGGAGCGGCGGTGAACTTTTTGTTTGTTTCGTCCCAGGTATAGCCGGCTGCTTTGAAGAATCCGATAGCTGCCTGTTTTGCGGCTTCGGCCTTCTCGGCGGCAGTCATGCCTTCGGTGAAGATGGCATTGCCTTCAACGTCCTTGGAGTAGGCAATTGCATAACCGCTGTCGGCAGGACGGGGAGCAGCCCAGGATGTGTTGGAAATGGGGTACTGGATAACCGCGGCTCTGTCGCCGTAGTAGGACTTGATAACGGTATCTCTGTAAACAGCGAAGAGGGTGGCAAAGCCCTTGCGGAGATTCTTGGAAGCTTCGCTGGCTTTGTCGGTGCCAACCTTAACGTTGTCGGCGTTGATGCCGAGATAGCCGTAGCCAAGGTTGTCAACGGCATTGTAGGTAATCTTGTTGCCGGTAAGCGCGTCGTTGCTGTTGGCTTCTTTTATTGCGTTAAGTATGGAATCGCTGACGGTGGGATCGGTAATATCGATCGAACCGGTCTTAAGGGAGGTAACCTTATCGTCTTCGGTGGTAACTTCCTGGAATTTGATATAGGTTATCCTGGGTTTACCTTTGAAGTAATATTCGTTGCGTTCAAAGTTGACTATGCCGTTTTCGAATTTAATGAACTTATAAGCACCGGCGCCCATAGGCTGGGTGGTCTTTGCCTTAACGGTGGAAAGATCGCCTTTGTCGAAGCCGAACTTATTGTTTGCATAATCATACTTGGCAGCATCTCCGTAGTAATGGAGAGGAGTTACGGTAATGCCGAGCTGATATTTGGAAACAGCGTCGAACTTGGTCATGGTTATTTTCAGGGAGTAGTCGCCGGTCTTTTCAACGCCTTCGATCTTGGTGATGGCTCCGCCGGCAGCGGGGTCCTTGGGACCTTCGGTGGAAATGAAAATTTCTTTTGCAAAATCAAACAGGCTGGTACCTGCGTTTTCGGTGCCGCTGAGTTCATCATAGTCGACTACGTCGTCTACTGTATAAGCAATTTTAAGTTCGTTCCAGTAATCTTCAATGGTTATAGCATCGTATTCAAGTACTACGCCGGAACTGGTTTCAAACTTGGAACCGTCTTCGGTGGGGCCGCCGAATCCCCAGGCATACATGCCGAGGGCTATTTCGTTGTTATTAACATCGGCGAGATAGGAAGCGTAATTGGAAACGCAGTAGTTGGTTATTTCGGTAGCAAACTTGAGACCTGCTGCTTCAAGGCAGTCGCCCCAGTAAGCATCGGTAAGAGCCTGGGTAACGCCGGCTTCGGTGGAAAGATTGCCCTTTCCCGCATCGTAAATAGCGTCTGCTATCGCTGCATACTTGTCATAGATGTCCGCTTTAACGCCGGAACGGTATTCACTCATACCCTTAATGGGGAGGGCATAGAAGGTGGAGCTTCCGTCGTAAGAGGGGTCGGACAAAACATAGATTGAGAAAATAACGTCGTCAGCGGTAAGGGGTTTGCCGTCGCTGAATTTAACGTCATCGCGAAGTTCAAAGGTGTAAACCACGGTGCCATCGGTGTTGATGGTTTCTGTGGCGTCGGCAATTCCTTTGTACTCATAATCTTTTCCGTTAAACTTTCTGGTTTCGCCGGTCTTGCCTTTGAAGACCACGTCGCCTTCTCTGTCGGTTATGAGAAGGCCAACCTGGGTCATGCTGGCAACGTCCTGGTCGTAACCGGTCTTAGCGAAAAAGGGGCTGAACTTTTCTGAAAAAGTATTGTAGCCCACAACGAGCGTGTCTTTGCCCGTGTACGGTACTTCGCTGGTGTCTTTGCTCTGATCTGTTGAGGTGTCGGGGTCATCCTTAGCGCAGGAAGCGACCATAACAACCAACATGCACAAAACAAGAGCAAGAGTCAGCAACTTTAGAAATGTGCTTTTCATTTTCAATCCTCCAATTAATAATTTATCTTTTAAAGTAGTTTGAACCTACTGTAAGACCCTTTTTAAATTGAATATAAGTATTTGGCTTTGCGCAAAACTTTTATTAGATTTTACAATAATCAAAGCTTAATGTCAAGAGTTTTAATCAAAATATCAAAAATTACTGAATATAATTATACTTAAGGTTGCATTTTAAAGTGTCTTTTTAGCGAAAAAACAAACAAGGAAGCCGTCGCCATTACGCTTAAGGATACAAGAATCAATACGTCCTGCACACCGCCGTAGGTCTTATATCTGAAAATAAAATAGAAAACCATTCCCAACATACCGCCGCAGGAAAGCAAAAATGAAATAAATGCGTTTTGGGGAATCTTTTCGGATATTGCGTCCCGCTGCTTACGGGTAAATCCCTTTTCGGGAGGGTTGGTCACGGATTTTGAAAAGTTATAAACAGAAAAAGAGTAAAAAGCGGCGGGGAGGCAGGAAAAAACATAGGGAAGGGAAACGTAAATCTGCCTTAAGGAACCGCTGTCAAAGGCAAGCCCGAAGAAGAAAAACACCCAGTAAAACCCACAGGCAATTAGGGAGTACAGCCTGACCTGCTTAAGTTTGTCCCTTTCCGAAGCAAGCCGATAATATGTACCGCAGTAAACCGGCACCGTTTTGATCTTACCGTCTTTGTCCGTCACATTTTCCAACCGGTAGTCACTTGTGTATTTTTTTGAAATCAATTAATTGACCTCTTTCATTTTTGTTAATAACAGTTAATAAATTTCGGAACGCCCTATTTTATCATATGCTTTTCAAAAAATCAATGGGAAAAATATCGAAAAATGACAGCGTAATATGGAAAAATTATATTAAAGTTCGAATGTTATATATTTTTTGTGAATAATATTTTTATAATTAAATAATAGGACACAAGGCAGATGTTCAGCCGAAAGCTGACGGATGCGGGGTGGTGCCGCAAAACAGGGGAGAGAAGTACAATGAAATCCGCCTGCGGTGGAATACACCGCAGGCGGGATGAAATTTACATACATATTATACTATTTCCTCACGGGTATACGCCCTTGTAAACGCCCGGTTTCTGTACTCGTCATAAACCTCCAGACGGATAAACTTATGTATAAAATTGGGATTCAGTTTAATATCCCAGCCCGTGATATCCCCGTTATGGGAACGCAGGGTATAGGCAACCCGGGAATCGGTACGCACCGTCACCACCTTGCAGGGGGAACATTCGATATGCAAGGTGTCGTTTTCAATCGAAAACTCATGTATTTCAGGTCCCGTGGAGGCGTAAAAATCCCCCTTTTCAAGGGCTTCAATAGCGGTTTTATAATCCAGCCTGTCCATACAAAGCATGGTGAAGCTGCCGAAGGAATCATTGTAGGGACTTGTGAAATCATTCCGGGCGTTATGGTTGTCATCGGTGGCGGTGGGAAAAAGGTACTTTCCGGAAAGCAGCATCTCTTCAAAGCCGAAGTCGCTGTAACCGTCCATTTTATCGGTGTCGCAGCCGGTGTTGTAGATTTCATACATGGAAAGTCCCTCAAGGGGGAGATAATCACGAGCCGTCTGCAATGACCATCTGGAATGATTATACATTGATAAAAACCCCGCTTCGTTCCCCCGCTTGATTAAATCGTTTATAACATTTACATCATAAACCCGGCTGACGGGGATAAACTCCGTACGGTTTTCGACCCTTGAAAAAAAGTTAAGATGATAGGTTTTTGAAGCATACCAGTTGTCCCGGGTGTCGGTAATATCTATCTCTGTGGAGGTTATGGGGAGAAAATTCCCGTCCTTAAGCTCGGTATGGGGGACAAGCACGTTATGGTCGCTATAGGCAATAATGCTGTATCCCGCCTCCTTGTAGGCTTTCTTCAATTCCTCCGGGGTTAACTTTCCGTCGGACAGAGTGGAATGGCAGTGGAGGTTGGCTTTGTACCGGTTGAGCTTGGGCAGCAGATGGCGTTTCATGTCGTTTTCCTTTCAATTTATGTTTTGATATGGAAAAATCAATATTACTCCTTTGTAAACAAGAGTTAATAAAAATTTATACTGCTTAGGTCAAAAATTAAAAAATCGGGGTAAATTAACCATATTATAACCCTTTAAGCGCAAAAATCAACCCTTTTTGCTTGACTTTCGGATTATATCGAATATAATTACTTACTGAAATTTTTAAGGCAGAGGTGAAAACCTTGAATAAAACGGTTTTCGTTTCGGGAGCTTCTTCGGGTCTCGGAAAAGCGGTGGCGGAATACCTTGCTTCAAGCGGATACAGGGTTTACGCCGGTTCCCGTTCCTTCGGAAGAGAGGATGTTTCCCCGCCGAAAGGCTGTACCGGAATACATCTGGACGTTACCGACGGTTCCTCGGTAAATGCCGCGGTCAGTCAGATCCTTGATAAGGAAGGGGAAATATACGCCCTTGTAAACTGCGCCGCCTTTTTTACCATGGGGTCCTGCGAGGAGGTGTCTTACGAGGAAATTTCAAGAATACTCGACACCAACTTCATAGGTATGGTGCGAACCGTTCAGGCAGTGCTGCCGGCAATGCGCAAGCAGGGAAGCGGCAGAATCATCAACTTTTCCTCAATTAACGGGGTGCTTTCCATCCCCTTTCAGGGAGGATATTCCGCCTCAAAGCACGCGGTGGAGGGCTGGAGCGAAGCCTTAGCCCAGGAAGTCAGCCGGTTCGGAATACAGGTCTCCGTCATTGAGCCGGGGGACTGCAGGGGCGGTTCCCGGAAATACCGGAACCTAAACCCTAATTCCGCCGACAGTTCATCCCCATACTATGAGTATTACATAGCCGGAACAGGCAAAATCCACTTTGACGAGCAAAACGGAATGGAACCGGTTAAGGTGGCGAAGGCGGTACGCAGGCTTCTGGATTCCAAAAAGCCCCCCTTCAGGAAAGTGGTGGCAACCCTTACCCAGCGGTCTTCCATATGGCTTCACAAGATTCTGCCGGGAAGGCTTTTCAATAAAATAATATCCGACTATTACGCCCCCAAGAAGGGGTAACGAAATTTTTGCGTTATAAAGGAGAAAACGGTTATGACCTGGAGTGAAAAAGCGGAACTTCTAAAAAAGGAGCTTACGTTCAAGCACCTTTTTTCGGTGCTGTGTTTAGATAAATCCAAATCCTTCGCCATCTGGGTGGAGGACGACGAGGTTAAGTCTTATAATTACGGTGCTCTTGAAAGCAGGGCTTATGCCTGCGCCGACACAATCAATAAGCTGAACTTCGGGAAAAAAGGGGGCTGGACCGGAATTGCCGTTGACACTTGCCGGGAATGGCCGATTCTTTTCTGGGGGATCCTTGCCTCCGGCAGAAATGCCATATTGCTTGACCCCTCCCTTGAGGATGCGGGAATCGACCACCTTATGCAGGAATCGGGGGCGGACGCGCTGATAACCCGTAAAATAAGAAATCTGCCCTATGCCCAGAAAACCCCGGAGGAAGTGATGGGAACGGGGAATGCTTCGGATGGGTTTTCTCCCGACTGGGCGGACATGATAGCCGTCTGCACTTCGGGCACCACCACCACATCAAGGGTGTATGTTTACAACGGGGAAGCGGTATGCCTTCAGGCGCTGGGCTTCGAAGAACACCTGTCGGGAAAAATCATGTTTTGTGAAAAAAACGCCCCCATACGGGCTCTGGCATTTCTTCCGTTAAATCATATATTCGGGTTTTTAACCAACATAGTGGATACTCCTTTTCTGGATTCCGACCAGGTTTTCCTTAAAGACCGTTCCCCCCAGACCATTCTTGAAACCTGCCGTAAAGCCGAGGTAAATATGATTTTAACCGTACCTCTGCTGTTGAATTCCATATCCGCCACCATACAAAAGAAAGTAAAAGATGAAAAGCCTTTAAAGCGGGCGGCATTCGGGGTAATGAAGGGTATTTCCCTTACCTGCCAGCGGATTTTCCCCCTCTGGGGCTTAAAAGTGGGTAAAAAACTGTTTAAGAGCATAAATAAAAACCTTTTCGGGGATTCCATGATGGTTGTCGTCTGCGGCGGCGCCCATATGCCTTCGGAACATCTGGAAATGATAAACGCCCTTGGCTATTCCGCCTCCATGGGTTTCGGCATGACCGAAACCGCCATAACCTCCTATGAAAAACGCATTGACTTAAAAAGCCGTATTTCGGGAAGCGTGGGCGTACCCCTGTCCATTTCGGAATATAAAATACTCTCTGACGGAGATAACCCCAACCGGGGGGAACTTCTTATCAAATGCAAAGCCATGCATATAGGCAGGCTGTCAAAGGGGATATTGCTTCCTCCTTCGGTGGACGAGGAGGGCTGGTTCCACACCGGCGACATCGCCCGTATAGGCAAGCAGAAAAGAATGTGGATAGAAGGCCGCTGCAAGGACGTTATTATCGGCGAATCCGGCGAAAATGTCTACCCCGACGAGCTGGAGGATACCTTTGCCGGTCTGGAGGGAATAGAGCAGTTTTCCGTTTTAGGTATAAACTGGAACGACAACGAACTTATAACATTGGTTCTTAACGTGGGGGATAAGTATAACGACGACGGCTTCCTTGCAAAGCTTACCGCCGAAATTGACAAACGCAACCGGACACTTCGCCCGCTAAAGCGGGTAAGACTGGTTTATGTCACCCCGGACCCCCTCCCGGTAGCCTCCGTAATTAAGGTGAAAAGAGGACAAATAAAGAAGCTGATAGAGTCCGGCAGCTTTGTCTGCAAGCAGCTTTCGGTTTCGGAAAACCCGGTGGTTATCGAAACAGGGAATAAGGAACAAAAAAAAGCAGATCCCCAAACTCCGGAAGCATCCTGCAATTCTGATTTGGATTCGATAATTCAGGCTATAAAGGAATGCTTTGCGGAAGAACTGCTTATTGACATCAACACAATACACAACGATTCCCGCTTTACCGATGAAATAGAATGCGACAGCCTCCACAAGCTCGGGGCTTTGCTCAGGATAGAAAACCGTTTCGGCATAACCATACCCGAGGATTCCTATGAATACTGCCAGTCGGTCAATGACCTGGCGGGGGTAATAAAATCAATCCTTGAAAAAGACACCGTTAAAATCTGCCCGAGGAACGACCTTCAGGTCACTCCCATAACCGATTTTACCCGGACTCCCGAATACAAGGAGTTTGCAAAGCGGTATGAAGGCCTTAACGGAATCAGAAACCCCTATTTCATCTGCCACGAATCTCCCCTGAAGGATACCTCCCTTATGGACGGCAAGGAGGTTCTGAACTTCGGTTCCTACAACTATGTGGGGATGTCGGGGAGAAAAGAAGTAAACGAAGCGGCAAAAGCCGCAATAGATAAATACGGCACCTCCGCCAGCGGTTCAAGGCTGCTGGCAGGGGAAAAGGTATTGTATCAGGAACTCGAAAGGGAAATTGCCGAATGGAAGCACGCCGAGGACGCCCTGGTACTGGTGGGGGGACATTCCACCAACGTCACCGTGGTGGGGAACTTCTGCGGCAAAAATGACCTTATCGTATATGACGCCCTTGCCCATAATTCGATCCACGAAGGCTGCCGCCTTTCGGACGCCATCGCCATACCCTTCCCCCATAATGACACGGTCGCTCTTGACAGGATACTGAGCACCCGCCGTAACAAGTACACCAAGGTGCTTATAGTGGTGGAAGGGGCATACAGCATGGACGGGGATATCGCCCCCATACCCGAAATCGTGGAAATCAAAAAGAAATACGGCTGTTTCCTTATGGTGGACGAAGCCCACTCCGCCTGCGTTATCGGTAAAACCGGCGGTGGGGTTGACGAATATTTCGGTCTTGAACCCAGCGATATCGATATTAAGATGGGTACTTTGTCCAAGGGACTCGGCGCTTGCGGCGGATATGTGGCAGGCAGGCGGGAGCTAATCGAATATATGCGTTACAATATCCCCGGCTTTGTCTTTTCGGTGGGGATTTCCCCCGCTCTTGCGGCGGCGGTGCTGGAATCAATCAGACTGTTAAGGAAAAACCCCGAAATTTTAGAAAACCTCCACAGAAATATAAAGATATTCATGGAGGAAGCGAAAAAGCGGAATCTCAATACCTGCCTTGCGGGGGAAACGGCAATTATCCCCGTCCTTGTGGGTGAGGACTGTAATGCCTTTATTCTGTCAAACAGGCTGTATGAATCCGGTATGTTTGTCCCCCCGGCGGTGTTCCCGGCGGTCCCCAAAGGCCAGGCAAGGCTTAGGTTCTGCGTCATTTCCGACCACAAGCCGGAACAGATAATAAAAGCCCTTGATACCCTTGTAAGCTGCGCCGACGAGCTTGGCATAAAACTCCCCGAAGCGGCTGAAACGGGAACAAGAGTTTCCTTATCGGTGGATAATTAAGTATAATTTATCCAAGGATTTATATTACGGTTTATTCAATAGTGTTGTGGAAATAAATAAAAAGCCTTCCGACTTTCGGGGAAGGAGTCGGCCGCAGGCTGACGGATGAGGGGTAGTGCCGCATATCTGTGAGAGAAGCGGAATGAAATCCTCAACCGCATTTCGGATAAAATCCAGCTATCACTGGATAAAATTCTCCTTTTTCACCCCAATAACACGCCCCGTAGGGGAGCGATTGTCAGATAGCGGAAAGGTAATCCGCCTGAAGCGGAATAAATAAAATTTTGAAGCGTTACAAATAAAATTCCCTATTGATTTTTTAATAATGCGGGTGTATAATAAATCCCGCAAATACGGAGGCGTAGCTCAGTTGGTCAGAGCGCACGGTTCACATCCGTGAGGTCATGGGTTCGAGCCCCCTCGTCTCCACCAACAAAAATGCCTAATTTGTCTACCAGACAAATTAGGCTTTTTTGAACTAAGTGTTCCGCAAGCGGAACGTGAAGTATGCTTCGCAAGTGAAGCGCACTTCGTGCATGAAGTGTGCCTTCGGCACGATATGCGGAACACTTAACTTCACTTTGCGCCCTCGGCGCAATACTTCACTTGGGCGCAAGCCCAAACTTCACTGCGGCTCGCCGCAACTTCACTATTGAAATATTTGCAAGTATGTGGTATAATGTTGGTAAAAGTGAGGTGCATATCATGTCCGATTCAAAACTCCGCACACAATCCATGGATTTTGCGGTTCAAATCATAAATCTTGTGAAATCCTTAAAGGAAAAGCGAGAATCCATAATATCAAACCAGATCGGCAGAAGTGGTACATCCATTGCCGCAAACGATACCGATGGCAGCATCTCACTATACAGTAATGAGAGCAATCTGACCGTTGGAATCAAGACTGATAATTATGCGAAGTGGGAGTTTATACCTGATACGGAATATACAAGTATGGAAAACTATTACGCTGGAATTAACTTTTCATTTCCCTTGCCTAACAGCTCATCTTCATATAACTTTGATACCGGTTATGGTAATAGATGGTGGACTTCTCTGAATAATAACATCCCCCAAAGACACATGGGGATGGATATTTGTGCGAACAGCGGCACAGTCTTAAAGAGTGCGGCAAACGGTGAGGTGGTATGCATTGGCAATTCCAGTTCGGGGGGCAATTACATAATAATCGAATGTAGTAATATTTATGTATACAACACTAATATTAAGCTTAGATTTGCATATTTTCATATGAATCAAGCAAGCTCTTTAAATGTGGGCGATAATGTTACAACAAACACAGTAGTAGGATATGTCGGAAACACAGGAACCTCCTCTGAACCGCACCTTCACATGGCAATCATCACCAACGGTGGAAATAGTGCAACAAATTATAACTACACGATAGATCCGTTATTGCTATACAACGGATATTCATTTAATTTTATAAGAAAGTAGGATATATGTAATGAAAATCAAAAGTATATGTGTATTCATACTGACTCTATTATTTTTAACTTTTACTACCTGCTTAGCTTCTTGCGGAATAGAGGAGACAGAAATTAGTGATGAGTCGTTACTGATCAGTCAAACAAACAGCGGCACTTCTTCCGATGTAGTATCATATGAATCATCGGAAGCTCCCTCTGAACCGGCAAGCGAACCGGAGGAATCGTCTGAACCGACGGTGGTCTTTCCGGACCCCCCGACAGATATTCCGAATTTGGATTATCCTGTAGGACAATCATATGATTTCAAGCTGGAAGAACGTTTTACCATCGTAGACATGAGCATGTTTAAGTTGTTGCTGACAGACGAAGAAATGGACATTGTCTTCAATTGGTATGATGAGAACAGCGCTGAACTGAATACTCCCGAAAATATACTTCCTTACGCATACTATTTAATAAAAAAGTATAATATCCCAAAAGAAGAATTATATAATACGTATTACGAAGCTATAGATAAATACGGCGATACTTTTATAAATAACACAAATGTAAGCAAAGATTATATTGAAACATTATACCTCCCGACAGAAGACGAAATCCGCCAAGCCGCAAAGCACCCGGATGCGTACTATCATGACGGAGCTTTATACAGCTATTATGATATTTGCAGTCTCAGTGTTGAAGAATTCAAAAGCTTCGGCTGGACGGATACGGACGTTACGGAGTACCTTGATCAGGTTTTGATTGATGAATATACCGATGTGACGGATTCATATTTCATTCAAAGTTATAATATTGCGAAAAATTATTTTCTTACGAAGCTCCATTACGGATACGACCTCAGAATTTTAAATTACACTTTTGATTATGCAAAAGTATACAATGTAAAAGTTATACAGCGGTTTTTAGGTAACGGGGATTTTTCAGGTGAGTTAGGCGATTGGTATGATAAAACGTACAACAACGAAATATATGCTACATTCTGCTTCAGCTATTATAATTACGTTAATAACGAAGAAGATAAGGGAAAAATTTTCACTAACTTTTCTTCGGTAAGCGCTCCTATAATGTTATATGTTTTGGATATTCCGCGTGAAGACCTCGAAAAAGCACTTGACGAGGAAGAAGCGGAAACAGGCAAACGCACCTATACCGTGGAAGACCTCGACGTACTGTACTCTTTGAATTTTGATAAAATGGAATCGCAATTCCTGTCGCAGTACGGATATAAGGACGGTCATTATGTGCTTTCCTTCTCTGATATGACTAAGCTGTATCTGTATCAGAATAACAGCCTATCTCGTATAAAGCCATCGGAATTTGATGCCGAAAATACGATTGAATACCTGAATAGAATGAAAGCTTTTTTCCACGAACATAACGATACGCGTTATGACGAGATTATCGATTATAATATCGAATGTATGCGGCTGTTTTCCGAATAACACCTATGACATTTGTGTGTGTTAAAAGAACATTCAGGGGGATACAATTCGCATATGCAACGAGGGCAGAAACTCCATCGTTAATTATGGGTTTGTAAATATTGGTTCAGTCGAAAAGTGAGTGAATTTTACAATGACCTTGTTTGTCCCGGAACGGATATTCTACCAATCGGGAGATCCAGCCGCCCCGCGCAGGCGGGGTTGCTTTGACAGTTTGGAATTCCGGCGCTACAATTTTTATTCGCGACAGGTGCTGAGTTTTTGTTTAATGACCGCATCCCGCTCGTCGCGTAAGCAGACTTGAGCGCCGGAATTGCGTTCTGTCAAGGTCGGCGGTGGAACCTTCTACAATTATTACTATTATGATGACACAGGCAGCATAACCGGTTTCGAGTACAACGGAACTCCTTATTATTTTCTTAAAAACATACAGGGCGATGTTGTGAAGATATGCAACGGCGCCGGAGCGGTTGTCGCAGAGCACAAGTACGACGTATGGGGCAATACCATTTCCATAACCGGCACATTGGCTTCGTCCGTAGGACAAAAGAACCCCTTCAGGTACAAAGGTTAATACTCTGACACCGAAACTGAGCATTACTTAATAAGCATAATTTTTAGTTACCAGTATAAATGTTAATGAATATTTATGATATGGTAAACTTAGAACAATAGTATAATGATATGTAGATATAATACTAAACCAAAAGTAACCCTTCTTTTATTAAACGCATTGTCGTTAAAGTGTCGTGATAAAGTTATAGTGCATTGATATATCTATATATTATGTAGACTGTAAATCTGTTGTCACTGAC
>LSQX01331725.1_pt1 | contig 47244 bp, 37 predicted proteins | sample 654561 | NCBI WGS metagenome assembly LSQX01 (sample SAMN04489861, study PRJNA283612) | anaerobic digester metagenome | isolation source: 4 biogas reactors fed with cattle manure at either 37C or 55C with and... | place: Denmark: Kongens Lyngby | collected 2014
CTTCAAAGGCGATACGGTCCACCTGCTCTCCCCAAAGGAAGAGAGAATCCCCGGGCTCAGTAATGCGGACCTTGCGCAACATCTGACGAATAATAATCTCGATATGCTTATCATTGATCGAGACACCCTGCGTCCGATAAACTTCCTGCACCTCGTTCAAAAGATGCTCCTGCAACTCTTGAGGACCGCAAACGTCCAGAATTTCATGAGGTACCACCGAGCCTTCAGTCAATTGCTGACCTTTTCTCACATGGTCGCCCTTGAAGACGATCACGTGTTTGCTCAACGGAATCTGATGCTCCTCACTCTCCCCTGTTTTCGGGTCCGTAACGATGACAGTCCTTTTACCTTTGACGGTCGGTCCGATATCCACAAACCCGTCAAAGCGGGCAATTTCAGCCGCATCTTTGGGATGACGAGCTTCGAAAAGTTCTGCCACCCGAGGCAAACCGCCCGTAATATCTCTGGTTCTGGACTGGCGGCGAGGCGTCTTGGCCAATTGTGATCCCGCAAAAATTTTAGCACCGTTTTCAACTACGATGTGAGCTCCAGAAGGAATGGGGTAAGCCCCCAGAATATTCCCCTTATCGTCGAGGATGTTGATCTGCGGGTGCATATCATCCCTGTGCTCAACCACCATCAGGTTTGTAGAGCCGGATGTGCTGTCGGCGTGCTCCACTGTAATGCCGTCAATGATATCCTGGAACTGGACCACACCATCGCGCTCGGAAATAACTGGCACATTGTAAGGATCCCAGCGAACCAGCAGTTCGCCTTTCTTCAACTCCGCACCATGCGGCTTCAGAATGCAGGCACCGATTACGATTTTATGCTCCTCAAGAACTTCACCGTCCTTATCAAGAACCGCTATGGAACCATTCTTATTGAGCACAATTTGACCGCCGTCAATTTCTACGACACGCAAATCCGTGTAACGCAAAGTACCATCATAGTGAGCGCGGATTTCAGGTTGCTTAAACGTCTGGGAAGCTGTACCACCGATGTGGAATGTACGCATCGTCAGCTGAGTACCGGGCTCACCGATAGACTGAGCCGCGATGATCCCGACCGATTCTCCGATACCTACTTTTCGGCCCGTGGCTAAATTGCGTCCATAACAACAGGCGCAAACACCAAACCGGCTTTCGCAGGTCAGCACGGAACGAATCTTCACTCTTTCTATACCGACATCATCAATTGCATCCGCTACAATTTCATCAATTTCTGCCCCCGCAGGAACCAGAATCTTGCTGCTATCCATCGGGTCATAGATATCATCGCAGGCATGGCGGCCCACAATTCGCTCAGTCAGCTTAACACGCTCCTCATCTCCATCAACAATTGCGCGCACCCAAATACCATTGAGCGTTCCGCAGTCCTCTTCGCGGATGATAACATCCTGAGAAACGTCAACCAGTTTACGGGTCATATACCCGGAGTCAGCCGTCTTAAGTGCAGTATCAGCCAAACCCTTTCGGGCTCCGTGCGTCGAAATAAAGTATTCCAAAACGGTTAATCCGTCGCGGAAGTTGGAAAGAATCGGGTCTTCAATGATTTCACCTGAAGGCTTGGCCATCAATCCACGCACACCAGCCAACTGACGCACCTGCTGCTTATTACCGCGAGCGCCCGAATCCACCATCATAAAGAGAGGATTATACTCAGCCCTACCCTCGTTCTCCTTAAGCGTAGTGAGCATCACGCGTGCGATCTCATCGCTGCAGTGCGTCCAAATATCAACGATCTTATTGTAACGCTCACCGCTGGTAATCGAACCACGGGCAAACTGTTTCTGAGTCTCGTTGACCTGTTTTTGCGCAATTTCAATCTGCTGGGGTTTCTCCTTCGGCACGATCATATCGACCATTCCGATGGAGAGACCGGCGCGAGTGGCATAACGGAAACCGAACTCTTTGAGTCTATCGAGAGTTTCAACAGTGCGTGCATGGCCGCAATGCTTGTAACAGGCACCGATCAAATTACCCAGTTGGGACTTGCCGGCGACCTTGTTGAAAAATCCCAGTTCTTTAGGCCAGACCTCGCTGAAAAGGACACGTCCTACAGTGGTCTCAATCAGGCGGTTTTCAGAATCACCAAAAATCGTCTTGAGCTTGAAATCAGGATTCGCAATGCGGATTTTCTCATGCACCCGAATCGATCCATCCATGTAGGCATAAATAGCCTCGAACTTATTACCGAAAAGATAAGGCTTTTCTCTGTTGTCTTCAGGCGTACGGGGATCCGCAGTCAAATAGTAACAACCCAACGTAATATCCTGCGTAGGCGTCATGATCGGCTTTCCACTGGACGGGTTGAAAATATTGTGTGCAGAAAGCATCAGCAAACGGGCTTCCATCTGTGCTTCCACAGACAGAGGCACGTGAACAGCCATCTGGTCACCGTCGAAGTCCGCGTTAAATGCCGTACAAACCAGAGGGTGAATACGGATAGCCTCTCCTTCAATCAGGACCGGTTCAAACGCCAAAATGGAGAGCCTGTGAAGAGTCGGAGCACGATTGAGAAGAACCGTGTGACCGCGAGTTACCTCTTCCAGAACGTCCCACACCTCTCTGGGCTGACGCTCAATCAACTTTTTGGCAGAACGAACCGTATGCACATATCCAAGCTCTTTCAGGCGGCGGATGATGAACGGCTCAAACAGAACCAAAGCCATCTTCTTAGGCAAACCGCATTGGTGAACCTTGAGTTCCGGACCAATCACGATCACAGAACGGCCGGAGTAATCGACGCGCTTACCCAGGAGGTTCTGGCGGAAACGTCCGCTCTTGCCTTTGAGCATATCACTCAAAGATTTCAGGTCACGATTGCCGACCGCTGAAACCGCACGCCCATGACGTCCGTTATCCAACAGAGCATCCACCGCTTCCTGAAGCATGCGCTTCTCGTTTCTAACAATCACTTCCGGAGTCTTCAACGCCAGAAGATTCTTCAAACGGTTATTGCGGTTAATGACGCGGCGATAGAGATCGTTCAGATCTGAAGTCGCGAACCTTCCACCTTCCAGAGGAACCAAAGGTCTTAAATCCGGAGGAATTACCGGCAGCACAGTCATTACCATCCACTCAGGACGAGTGTGCGAGTAAAGGAAACCCTGCAAAAGCTTGATCCGGCGAGCCAGTTTCTTCTTTGTCTGCTTGCTTTTGGTTGCCGCCATCTCTTCCGAGACGCGGTCAATATCCTCTTGCAAGTCCACCTTCTCCAAAGCCTCACGAATGGCACCGGCGCCCATCTTAGCTACAAAAGAGCCATCACCGTACATCGAGCATGCTTCCATGTACTCGATTTCATTCAGAAGCTGGTGCTTTGTAAGACCTGTTGAACCGGGCTCTACGACAATGTAGTCTTCGTAATAAACTACACGTTCGAGCTCCTTGATGCTCATGTCCAGAATCAACCCTATGCGGGAAGGAGCACACTTAAAATACCAGATGTGGGTAACAGGTTCGGCCAATTCGATATGGCCCATACGCTCGCGGCGAACGCGAGCCAAAGTTACCTCGACACCGCAACGATCGCAGACCACTCCGCGATGCTTGATGCGCTTGTATTTTCCGCAAGAGCATTCCCAATCTTTTACCGGACCAAAAATGCGTTCACAGAACAAGCCGCCTTTCTCAGGCTTAAAAGTACGATAATTAATCGTTTCGGGATTCTTGACTTCCCCCTTGGACCAAGACCGGATGGTTTCAGGAGACGCCACGGTAATGGAGACAAAATCCACCTGGTTTACTTTCCCCATGCCCAACAGCTTGCGAGCTGCATCTTGCTGAATTGTGTTTGTAGTCATTTATCTCTTTTCTAGTTATCCGGTTCAATTATTCTTCATCATCTGCGAACAGAGAAGCCAACGTATCCTTTTCCGAACTTTCTTCTTTTTCGTCTTCGCTAAAGTCAGTGCCTTCTCCAAAAGAAGGCTGAGAGGGTGCACCTGACTGGAGCAGTTGAGCGCTGGCCAGAAGGGCTCCTTCTTCACCGCCGCTGCCGACACGAACATCCATACCCAGGGATTGCATTTCTTTGACAAGCACGTTGAAGGATTCAGGCACGCCTGCATCCAGGGAGTTATCTCCCTTTACGATGCTTTCATAGATGCGTGTACGCCCCTGTACATCATCAGATTTAACCGTCAGGATTTCCTGCAGAGCGTAAGCGGCGCCATAAGCTTCCAGTGCCCAGACTTCCATTTCTCCGAAGCGCTGTCCACCATACTGAGCTTTACCTCCCAGAGGCTGCTGAGTTACTAACGAATAGGGCCCCACAGCACGAGCGTGAATCTTATCAGCCACCAGGTGGTCCAGTTTCATCATGTAGATATAACCAACGACCACTTCCTGATCAAACTGCTCACCGGTTCGGCCATCAATCAAATGAGTCTTTCCATGCTCCGGCAAACCAGCTTTATTCAAAAAGGAATGGATTTCTTTTTCGCCGATACCGTCAAAAACAGGAGTTTCAAAATGCAAGCCCAGTTCTTTGGCAGCCCAACCCAGGTGAGTCTCCAATACCTGACCCACATTCATTCGAGAAGGCACGCCCAGAGGGTTCAAAACGATATCCACTGGCTGACCATTGGCAAGGAAGGGCATATCCTCTTCGGGCACGATTTTGGCCACCACACCTTTATTACCGTGACGACCGGCCATTTTATCCCCAACAGAGAGCTTGCGCTTGGAGGCGATGTAGACTTTGACAGATTTTACGACACCAGGATCCACATCCTCTCCGGACTCAATCTGCCCAAGTTCATCTTCATACTGAGAGCGAATTTCTTCGAACTTCTTGTGGAAACCTCCCACGATTTCGTTAATCTTGTTGCGAATAGGCGAAGGATCAATCTCAATCAGATCATGGACCGCCGCCAGTTTACGCAAAAGCGTCTTGGTGATCTTGCGATTGGCCGGAATAATAATTTCACCCGTCTCGCTGTTGACCACATCCAAAGGAATCTTTTCGCCTAGAAGAATGTTGCTCAATGCTTCGGTCAGCTCCTCTTTGAGCGCATCCATCTTGCTCTTGTAATCATCCTGGATTTGCTTTGAATGTTTTTTCGCCTCGGAAGAGGTACCTTCCTTACGCCTTTCAATAGCTTTCTCAGCCTCTTTCTTGGCGGCTACTTTGACATCCATCACGATTCCATAAGTACCGGAAGGAACTCTCAGGGAGGTATCTTTGACATCGGCCGCCTTTTCACCGAAGATCGCCCTCAACAGACGCTCTTCAGGAGCCAACTCCGTTTCGCTCTTGGGGGTAATCTTACCCACCAGAATATCACCCGGCTTAATCTCTGCACCAACACGGATAACTCCATCCGCTCCCAGGTTCTTCAGAGCCTCTTCTCCCAAGTTGGGAATATCACGAGTGATTTCCTCAGGTCCCAGCTTGGTATCGCGGGCTTCACACTCGTAGCGTTCAACATGAACCGAGGTTAGCAGGTCCTCGCGCACTACGCGCTCGCTGATCAGGATCGCGTCCTCGAAGTTGTAGCCTTCCCAGGGCAGGAAACACACCAGCAGATTCTTGCCCAGAGCCAGCTCGCCGTTAGCTGAGGCGCAGCCATCAATCAGAGTGTCGCCCTTCGCTACCCGCTGCCCGGGCATAACCCGCGGATGCTCGTTGGCGCAGGTGCCCATGTTGGTGCGCTGGAATTTCTTGAGATTATAGACTCGCTCGCCCAGGCCGTCGTACTGTACCTTGATGTGGTTCGCGTCGGCCTCCAGGACGATGCCGTTGTCCTCCGCTTCCCGGATGGCTCGCGAGTCGCGGGCCGCCGCCCCCTCCAGACCGCTGCTAATCAACGGCGGCTCCGTGCATAGCAGTGGCACTGCCTGACGCTGCATGTTCGAACCCGCCAAGGCCCGCACCGCCTCGGTGTTCTCGATGAAGGGAATCATGGCGGTGGCCACCGAGAAGACCTGCCGCGGCGAGACGTCACAGAAGTCCACCTCGTCTGGTGGCACCTGCGGGAATTCACCACGGAAGCGGGTCAGCACGGTGGGGCCAGAAAAACGGCCGTCCGGGCCGGTGTTCTCACTGCTACTGGCGATGTGATACTGCTCTTCATCCTCTGCGCTCAGGTAGACGATCTCAGGCGTGACGCGGCCTCCGACCACCTTGCGGTAGGGGGTCTCGATGAACCCATACTCATTCAGGCGAGCATGGAGGGTCAAATAGCCGATCAGCCCCACGTTGGGACCCTCCGGAGTCTCGATCGGGCAGATGCGACCATAGTGGCTGTGGTGGACATCGCGGACCTCCAGTTTGGCGCTCTGCTTGGACAGGCCCCCAGGGCCGAGCGCCGACAGCCGCCGCTCATGTGCCAGCTCCGCCAGGGGATTGATCTGGTCCATGAACTGCGAGAGCTGTCCACTGCCAAAGAAGCTGTTGATCGCCGCCGCCAGCGGCTTGATCGAGACCGCCGTGGCCGGATTGATGTCCTCGGGGCTCAGGCTGTTCATCCGCTCGCGCGCTACTCGCTCCATGCGGAAGAAGCCCGTGCGGAGTTGTGCTTGCAGGAGCTCGCCAACGGCCCGCACCCGCTTGTTCTGCAGGTGGTCAATGTCGTCCAGTTCGCCCTCTCCTGTCGAAAGATGCAGGAGATACTTGACAATGTTGAGCAGATCCGCCCGGTTGAGCTGGCGCTGCTTCTCCTCCAGTGACTCCCCCAGTTTGCGGTTCACCTTGTAGCGTCCCACACGGCTCAGATCGTAGCGTTTGATGTCGAAAAAGTAGGAGGACAGCAGAGACTCGGCGCTCTCCACCGTCGCCACGTCGCCCGGCCGGATCTTGGTGTAGACACGTAGCAGACCCTCGCGATTGGAGCCCGCATCATCCTCCTGCAACGTCACGTGAATCTCAAACGGCACCTGGAGAACCCGTATCTGCTGCCGTCCCAGCTGACGCAGCGCCCGCGCCGCCTTCTCCGTGATATAGGCGTAGGGTTCGAGCAGGGCTTCGCCCTGCGGCCCCAGGACGCGCTCCAGCGAGTAGAAGACCTGCTCACTCTCTGCGCCCGGTATTCCTCGCTCCTCCGTGTTCTGGAAGCTCTTTATGAGGTCGCGAACCTCCAGCCGCCGGTGCTCACCAAAGTACTCCAAAATCTCCTGGTTCGTCCCCGTGCGCGGGACCTCCGTCTCCTCCCCCTCGTCGAACCAGTCAAAGGCTCGGATCAGGGTGGTCACCGGGAAACGTCGCGTCTGACCGATCTTGACCCCGATGGCACCGCTGACCGCCTGCCCGATCTCTACCCAGGCGCCCTCCGCTGGGATGATCTGGGCCGCATATAGTACCCGTCCGGAGTTGTCAATGGTGTCGCGGAAATACACGCCCGGCGAGCGCGAGAGCTGGCTAATGACTACTCGCTCAGCGCCGTTGATGACAAACGTCCCGCGATCGGTCATGAGGGGCAGCTCGCCCAGGTAGATCTCGGACTCCTTGATCTCCCCGGTCTCCTTGTCCACCAGACGGACCTTGGCGTAGATGGGTGCCTCGTAGGTCACATCCGCCTCCCGGCACTCCTCCTCTGTCCGCTTGGGATCTCCCAAGCGGTAGTCCAGGAACTCCAGTGCCAGGTTGCCGGTGTAGTCCTCAATGGGACTGAAGTGCTCAAACAACTCCAACATACCATGATCCAGAAACCACTGATATGAATCAGTCTGAATCTGAGTCAGGTTCGGGAGAGGTAAGGTCTCCTCGTGGGTCCTATTAAGCCGCTCTAGTACCGCTGCTCTGTCCACCATCAGCCTGGTCTCTCCTATGCGGGGAAGCATGGATGTGGCACGTGCCTAGCCTATCTCAGCAGTGTGTTCCCCTTGGCTACCCTTAGTGATAAAAGCCACCCTGTCCGCCAACCGCGCAGTCTCGTTTGCGCTGGCACGCCTCTGCGGATGCGGAAGCCTGTTCCGGGTCGGAACAACTCCGGGTTCCTGCCAATGCTCCACGAACGCACTCGCGCTGCGGAGCCTCGGACACCGTCCAGGTGGGCCACAAGAAGCGGGCGAGTCCAGAGACGCAAAAGCCCCTGACACCGACGCAGGAAAAAGTTAGCCGGAGACTAACCTTCCGCCGGGCCTGCAAGGGGATCCTGTTACTTGGTGCCTGTTGCCCTCCTTGTGATGCTGTAATTATAGCAGCCAGTGACAGCCCTGTCAACTGTTCCCAGCACGTTCGCAGAAAAAGATCTTGTCGCCACGCAACCCGGTCACCACGCGGCCACTACGGGCCCCTCGACAGGTCCACAAGCTTATGTCTGGCGCCCTCCGCACTTGACTCCGCCCCGAATGGAATGGACCACTACCCCGCTCATTCCTGCTACTCCCAGCTGCACACCTCGCCATCGCGGCCCAACGACAGGCTCCCGCCCAGTCTCATCCACTTTGTGCTATAATGGCTTGGCGTACCCTCCCGGGCCCGAACCAGCGTGAGGTTTTAGCCTGCTCCCAACCGGGCAGGTCACCTCTGATGCTAGCCATTCAAGGAGGATTCAGCATGTGTTCACCTGCCCCAGCCCACGCTCCACGCCCCAGCAAGACCGACGCTCTCAAGAACCTGATCGTCAACCGTTTCCATCTCAACTTCAAAGAGCAGATCGGAGCCACTTCCGCCGCCATCCGCGAGGCCCATCCCCATTCGCGCCGAGAGTGGGAGGAGTACTACTATCGCCACATCCGCACGCGTCCGCAACTCCGTGCACTGGGCCAAGACATGTACCGCAAGATCCGCACGGACCTTATCCCCGCACTGCTTGCCATATCCGAGGTCGAATGCTGCCAGTATCTGCACGAGTTGGTCATCCATAAGACCTTCGCAGGTTACGTCGCCGAAGTGGAGATGGTACGTCAGCTGCTGCAAAGACTGCTGTCCGGAGTGAAGATTGAGCCTGCGCCGGATGAGTGGGATCGGGGACTGGCCGTGGATTTCTATCTGCGCGCTGGGCAGAGCCTGATCGGCCTGCAGATCAAGCCCATCTCAGTGGAACATCTCCCCCAGCTCCACCTCTGGGAGCGCATCTGGAAGACCGGCCACGAGGAGTTTACTCGCCGCTACGGCGGCCGTGTCTTTACCGCCTACCACCTCACTCGCGGCACGCTGAAGGAACTGCACAACCCGGAAATCGTCGAGGAGATCACCGCGGAGATTCACAGGCTGATCGGACAGCATCGGGGAGGGAAGGGACGCCCGATTCCCATGGGACCGCACTGAGGATCAGCTTCTGCGGCGTTCTCCGATCGCATCCGTTTGGCGCGCGCCGCGGTAGTCAGGCAGTTCGCCCTGAGCGTCCTGTCGCACCCGTTCCCAGGCCAGGGCCCTCGGACCCGCGGCCCCCGCCAGGGGGCGCTGGCAACCGGGGTCGGCCTGGCGGTCGAAGACCTCCCGGGCCTCACCCTCCAGGTCCATAAGCATCCACCAATCACGGTCCAGGTAGCACAGCTCATTCCCGTAGCGACAGGTTACATACTCCCGCGGCTGCCAGGTACCCTCACCAGTCAGCAGCGGTCGCAGGCTCTGCCCGTCCACTCCCTGCGGGCTCTCGCTCCCAGCCAGATCATAAAGGGTGGCCGTCACATCCAGGTTGTAGACCGTCTCATTGCAGGTAGTGCCTGCGCCCGGCTTACCCGGCAGATGCACCAACAGCGGCAAACGCATAACGCCCGGGTACATGGCATTGGCCGGCTTCCCGATGACCTGCCGGGGATTATCACAGAAATTCGTGCCGTGATCGCTGATGACGATCACGGCCGTATTCTCCGCCAGACCCAGCGCCTCCAGCCGCGCCATGAACTTGCCGAACCAGGTGTCAAACAAGGTCACCAGGCCACGATAGTGAGCGTAAACGTACGCAATCTCGGCCTCGGTGTATCCGAGCTCCGCCGCCGGTCCGTAACCACAGTGAATGATACGCCGGCCCGAGTAATCAGCCTCGCCGTAGAGCCGGTAGTACTTGTCCGGCGCCTCCCACGGCTCATGAGGATCGAAACAATCCACCAGCAGGTAAAAAGGTTGCCCCGCCTGGTTCTCCTCCAGAAAGCGCATGGCCCAGGAGAAGGTGCGAGCCGTGGTGGTATCCTCCTCACTCTCAACATGGGCCGTATTGGCCAAGTGCATGGGCACGACGCCATGGCGTTCAGCCGGGCTCAGCTCCGCCAGCGGCCGATCGCAGTCATACCGTGCCCGCCGCTCGGCCGGGACTGCGTAGGGGGAGCGCCAACGGTCCTGCTGCTGGCCGCGAATGTACTCATACTGCCAAAACCCCCGTTGGAAGTTGAAGCCCGGCGCGAAATAGGGGAGCGTGTCGGTGACGAAACCGGTCTCGTAGCCCGCCGCGGCCAAATTCTCCGCGAGAGTGTCCTCTTCGTTGGACAATGCCTGCCAGCCGGGGAGATAGACAATGTCCCACTTTAGCGGACGATAGTCGCGGAAGGGATAGCAGCGGCGCCCGGTATGCAGCGCCCGCCGCACCGGAATGGTCGGCAGCGATTCCGGATAAGCCTCGGTGAAGCGCACACTCCGCTGAGCGAAGGCATCCAGCTTCGGCGTCAGGATCTGCTCATTACCGTAGCAGCCCACCTCCGCCGTCCGCAAAGTATCCGACACGATCAGGACAAGATTCATGGCCTCACTCATGAGACGCCTCCTCCGTGCAGATTCTCCACATGAGCTATTCCCGGACCCGACTGAGGACCTGCAGTTCCCACGGTTCCGCTTTCGGGTTGGCAGATGAGTCCAGGCCGCGAGCCAGTTTCCGCCCGATAATCGGCTCGAAAGCGGCATTGATCTCATAACCCACGCTATTGCGGCCCTCCTGGGCGGCGGCGAGCGAGGTCGTGCCGCTGCCCAGGAAAGGATCCAGCACCATCTCACCCCAGAAGCTGTACATCTTGATCAACCGCCGCGGCAACTCCACCGGGAACATCGCCACGTGCCCATTCTGGCGCTCCGGGGAAATGTCATCCCAGACTCCCCGGAACCACGCTGAACGCTGCTGCTTGGTCAGGCGGCTCTTCTCACGCGCCCGCTTGCTGGGGCGAGGCGCGGTTCCCCGCTTGCGCAGGACGACGATGTACTCATGCTCATAGGTAATGTGCCCGTTGCGGGGGTAGTAAGTGGAGCCCATCCATTGCCCACCGCCGCTGGTATGGGTGGTGGAGAGCTTGCGCCAGATGAGATTGCCCAGGAAGTCGAACCCGATGCGTCGGCCCAGGACACTGAGGTCGGCAGGGATAGGCTGCACAGAATAGCGCCCGTGCTCGGAGGCCCGCAGGTACTGGTCGCCGATGTTGACGGCCATGCGGCAGCCCGGATGCAGCACCCGGTAGCACTCGTAAAAGACCTCCCCCAGCGCCTCCAGATACTCCTCATAGCTCTGGCGGTAGCCGATCTGGCCGGGATGCTGGTAGTCCTTGAGGCACCAGTACGGGGGGGAGGTCACCACCAGGTGTACTGAGGCGTCGGCAAGCTCCGGCATGTGCCGGGAGTCAGCTAGGAAGATGCGGTGGCACGTCATGCAAAGTCAGCAGCCCGTGAGACGCCCTGTCAATAGCCGCTCAAAGGCCACCAGATCTTTCCACGCCAGGGCGCAGCGAACCTCCTTACCCGCCGGATCCACCACCGTGCGCCCCTGCTCATCCACGCGCAGGCGCCGTGGCTCCACGACCAACAGCTCCTCGGAGAAGGCCAGATACACCGCCACGGTGTCGAAGAGCACACTGCTCTCTTGCAGGTCCTCGCGCCCCGCCCAGATCCGGTAATTCTCTATCACCGCCTGCGCCAGCGGGTCCGTGCTTTCCGTGACCTGGCGATACTCCTCTCCTCTGAGCACCACCAGACCACAGGTATCCAACGGGGTGAGGGTCATCTCCCACGGCGCAGTGAACACTGCCTGCGCCGCGGCGACGTCCGCCCGGACGTTGTACTCGGCGGCGATCTCCCGGCTCCCGTTGTAGCCCAGGTGCACAGACCCCTGCATGCCGATGATGCGGCAGCGTTGGGTTATCCGGGGCTCGCGCTCCAGAGCCGCACCGAGACTGGTCAGTGGGCCGATAGCCAGGATGGTCAGCGGCTCTGGCGAGGACATGGCCGCGTCAATCAGCGCCTGTACTCCGTCTTCATGGACTGCGCCGGGATAGCCCTCCAGGTCACATCCCTCCACCCAGGGGAGTTGCCGCCGGCGTTCGGGGGGGTCGTAGGTCTGCGGCCCGAGACCGATAGGCACGTCCGTGCGACCGGCGATCTCCAGCAGCCGGGCCACAATCCGGGCCCGATAGGCGGTGTCGCCCGTACAGGTGGTGACCAAGCGCAGGTCCAGCTCCGGCGAGCGCAGGAGCATGGCGAGCGCCCAGGTATCGTCAATGTCACCGCCAATATCAGTGTCGAGGATGACGGGAAGGGGCATGATATGTCCTCCAACGGAGGGGCCACACGAACAGTGTCAGCGCTCGTGAGCCGGCCCCAGCCTGATCGTTGCAGATGAAGCCTGGTGGAACCCCGTACTCCTGGGGGCCGGCCTCCGCGAGACTCTTACAGACTCTCGCGTCGGGCGGCCCCTCCCGCACTATCACACGCCCGCCTTCATCAACCCGATGAACTGGTCGAAAAGGTAGTGCGAATCGTGGGGGCCGGGGCCCGCCTCGGGATGGTACTGCACCGAGAACGCCGGCTTGTCGCCCACGCGTATTCCCTCGCAGCTCTGGTCGTTGAGGTTGAGGTGCGTCAGCTCCACCTCCGACGGGAGCGAGTCCATGTCCACGCAGAAGCCGTGGTTCTGCGTGGTGATCGCCACCTCACCGGTTGCCAGGTACTTGACCGGGTGATTGCAGCCCCGATGGCCGAACTTGAGCTTGTAGGTCCTGCCGCCCAGAGCCAGGGCCAGAATCTGCTGTCCGAGACAGATGCCAAACAGCGGCACACGCCCGAGAAGCTCACGGACAGCCTCGATGGTGTAGGTGATCGCCTCGGGATCGCCGGGGCCGTTGGAGATAACCACGCCGTCCGGCTGCCAGGCCAGGATATCCTTAGCGGTGGTGTCGGCGGGCGTGACCAGGCAGTCGCAGGCCCGGCGGTAGAGGTGCCGCAGAATGTTCTGCTTGATGCCGCAGTCAATCACCACCACGCGATAGGCCTCCCAGTGCCCGCGCAGGTCGCTGTCTTCCGCGATCCACCGGCGCGGAGCCGTCGAAAGGTCCAGCGCGTACTGCGCCGCCGGGAGGCCTTCATCCTGATACCCTTCCGCGCCCCAGCGCCGGGGCTGCTTGCAGGAGACTTCCGCGCCCAGGTCCCGTCCGACCAGGCGCGGGGCCTGCCGGGCTTTCTCAATCACCGAATCGGGGTCCAGGTCCACCGTGGAGATGACGCCGATCTGCGCGCCGTGGGTACGGATGTGCTTGGTGAGCATGCGGGTGTCGAGACCCTCAATGCCGATAATCCCCCAGCGGCGCAGGTAATCACCGAGGGTCTCCTCGGAGCGCCAATTGCTGGCAATCGGCGAGCACTCGCGGACGACGAAGCCCTCGACCCAGGGCTGCCAGGACTCGACGTCCTCGGAGTTGACGCCGTAGTTGCCGATCTCCGTATAGGTCATGGTGACGATCTGGCCCTTGTAGGAGGGGTCGGTGAGGACTTCCTGGTAGCCACTCATGCCGGTATTGAAGACGACCTCGCCGGAGCGTTCTCCCTCCGCCCCAAAGGCATGGCCTTTGAAGTAGAGACCGTCTTCCAGAGCAAGAATTGCGGGTTGTTTGCGATGGTTAAAGGGCATATTCGAGGAGCTATTCTACCACGGAGGCGGGGGTTCCTCCACCACCGACCGAGCGGGCACTCCCGGCTGTAGGGTGCGGGCTTGTACCGCGCCGTCCGTGCCGCTGTGGGCGCGGAGGCCCTACGGGAGCACTTCCCCCTCCTGCATCCTCCACTCCCCTCCGACTATCGTTCCCCAGACTTTGCCTGTGAGCTTCTCGCCGGCGAAGGGCGTGGCGCGACCCTTGGACTGGAACTGCGAGGGGTCTACGGTCCAGGATTTGTGCAGGTCCAGGATGGTCAGGTCCGCCGGTTGGCCAGGCTCCAGGCACAAGGGACAGACACCTTTTCGCGGCGAAAAGGTGTCTGTCCCTTCCTCCACCCGCCCTTCCTGGAAAGAGGACATTCCCCTTTCCAAAATTCGCGCCGGATTCGTCGAGAGCTTGGCCAGGGCGTGGCGCAGGGTCAGGCGGCCGGAGTTGACCAGGTGCGTGAGGACTACGCCCACGCAGGTCTCCAGGCCGGTGATGCCAAAAGGCGCCTCCGCGAGGCCACGGGCCTTCTCCTCCGGCGCGTGCGGCGCGTGGTCGGTAGCCAGGACCTGGATGACATTGCGTTGCAGCGCCTCGATCAGCGCCAGCCGATCACGCTCCTCGCGCAGCGGAGGATTCATCTTGGCCTCCGCGCCCCAGCGGCGCACGGCCTCGGTGGTCAGCATGAGGTAGTGCGGCGCGGTCTCGGCGGTCAGGGCCTCGAAGAAGGGCCCGGCCCGCAGATGGCGCAGGAAGTCCACGGCATCGGCGGTCGTCAGGTGCAGTATATGCAGCCGCCCCTGCCCCTCGGCGGCCTCGGCCCAGTGCAGAAGCGCCTGAGCTTCGGAGGCGGGATTCTGTCCCGGAAGCCCTAGCTCCTCCGCCACCGGCCCGGCGGTTACCACGCCGTTCGCGCTCAGATGGCGTAGCTCCAGATGCGCCAGGAAGGGGAGGTCTGCCTGGTGCGCTCGGCGCAGGACCTCGCCCATCTGAGAGGCCTCCTGTAGCGGGAAGGCGTCGTCGGTGACGGCCACGCAGCCGGCCTCGCGCAGCGCCGTGAAGTCGGTCAGCTCCTCTCCCGCATTGTCCACGGTTGCTGCCCCCGCGATCAGCACCCGGCAGCGGGCCTCGCGGGCGATCTGCTCCTGGAGGGCAGCGATACGCTCGGGACGGTCCAGGGCGGGGGTAGTGTTGGGCATGGCGCAGACCGTTGTGAAGCCACCCGCCACCGCCGCGCGGGTGCCGCTAACCAGGTCCTCCTTGTACTCCTGGCCAGGCACGCGCAGGTGCACATGCAGGTCCACCAGCCCGGGGCAAACGATCAGGCCCGGCAGGTCTACGACTTCACCCTCCGGCTCGGCCTCACCGGAAACCACCCACTTGATCCGCCCGTACTCAAGGCAGAGCGTGCCCGGGGCTTCCCGCCCGCTGTGAGGATCAAGCAGCAAGGCACGGCGTAGGGTCAGAGGCCCCTGATCCTCTTGGCGGTTGCGAAAGGGGGCCGCTTCTGAAGAAACGGCCCCCTGGTCCTTGCTGTGTACGGGATCTACACTCATCTCATTTGACGATGACCAACACCTGGTCTACCTGACCCTCGCGTTCGCCGTCAGTCACCTGAAGGGTCACGAGGTACTGCCCCGCGCGCTGATAGCTCCAGGTCGCCTGAGGTCCCAGGGCGTCAATGTTGAGACCAGCAACGGAGTTGAAGCTCCACTGGAAGTTGGGTTTCACCCCTGGCTTCTGCGCCGCGGACTCAAAGGTTAGCTGCTCCCCCACCGCGGCATTGCGCACCCGCTCGCCCTGGATCTTGGCAATCAGCGGCGGATTCTCCTGCTTGAGATAGAGCTGGGCCAGCTGTACAGTGCCGGTGGTGTTGCCAGTGACCACGGCGCCGGTGAGTTGGCCCTCGACGAGGTTGGAGGAGAAGTTGAACTGAGACAAGGGGACCACAATACGCACCCATCCGCCCGTGGTCGGGGCATAGGGGTTGATGTCCAGGGTCCCCGAGTCCATCTGCCCCTGGTCGGTGAGCAGAAGAACACGCACCTGAGTGATAGTGCCGTTAGCGTCGAATCCTGAGCGGCCAAAGGCGCCCCGACGGCTGGACCTGCCCCAGCTTCCACGCCGGCTGCTACGGCGCCCGAAGGTGCTGCCCGGGGCCCCTCCCGGAGTGATCCCTGCCTCAGGGGGAGGAGGTGCCTCCCCCTCAACCCCTCCCGCCGCCTCTGGTCCGGGCGCCGGAGGCGGGCCTTCCACGGGCGGGCCCTCCACGGGTGGCGCATCGGCACCCGGAACACCAGGCTGGCCCGGTGCAGCCGGCTGGCCAGCAACCCCGGGCTGGCCGGGTTGGCCGGGAACGCCAGGGAACCCCGGAGCGCCAGGAAATCCGGGCCCACCGGGACCTGTCTGCTGCGCCCGAGTCACACGCAGGATGAGAACCACCATGGTCTCCTCGGGCTTCTCCGCGCTAACCCCCAGGGCCAGTGGTGTCCCCAGGCGCAGGAATCCGCCCTCAAAGAAACTGTTGGTGGTAACGTCCAGCACGGGCTGGTCCAGGTACCTGATGGTACCGGCCGCGACCTTGCCCGATCCCCAGGGGGCGAGGGTTAGGCCCTGAGCGGAACCGGTGTAAATCGGCAGGGTGCCTGCCGCCTCTGCTCCGACTACCAGGGTCAGGATCGCCACCACGGTCACAACTGCGCACACGGTAGATTTCATGGTCTCCACCTTCTCATGCCCTGCGGCACGGACCCAGTTTCGGGACACAGACATTGTACCATCTGTCGGCCCAACCCGCAAGCGGCGCCCATCTACTCTCCACTTGCCGCCAGAAAGGCCAGGCCCAGCTGATTATTCAGTAGCATGCCCTGGCGAGTCGGCCGCCAGAGGTCTGCCGCTACCTCCAGCAGGCCTGCGGCTTGCATCTCCTCCGCGACGGGAGTCAGCGCAGCGACCGCCGGCGCGCCAAACTCCGCGCGCAAGGCCAGCAGGTCCGCGCCTTCGGCCATGCGCACCGCCAGCATCAGTCTTTCTCTGAGACGTTCCCCAGCTGGCAACGATTCCGCCTCTTCCACAACGCTCTGCCCCGCCGTCACACGCTTTACGTACGCTGGGACCTCAGCAAGGTTAGTCCAGCGGCGCCCTTGCCAGTAACTGGCTGCGCTGACCCCCAAGCCCAGGTACTCTCCGCCGCGCCAGTAGGTCAGGTTATGCCGGCACTGGAAGCCGGGCCGCGCGAAGTTGCTGACCTCGTAATGCTGGTAGCCCATAGCGGTCAGGGTGCGGTCCGTACACTCCCAGATCTCGACCGAGGTCTCCTCGTCCAGCGGCTCAATCTCGCCCCGTACTAGCCGCTCCCCGAGGGCTGTTCCCTTGGGTATTGACAACCCGTAGCAGGAGAGATGTTCTGGAGTCAGCACCGCCGCGGCCCTGATGTTCTTCCCCCACGTGTCGAGTGTCTGCCCGGGCAGACCGGCAATCAGGTCGAGGGAGAGATTCTGGCAGCCGGCGGCGCGCGCACAGGCCATTGCCATTATGGCCTCGTCGGCGGTGTGAATCCTGCCCAGCAGACAGAGCTCCTCGTCCTGGAAGGACTGCACGCCCAGGCTGAGACGGTTGACCCCAGCCGCGAAGAGAGTGCGCAGATAGCGCTCGTCCACGGTGCCAGGATTGGCCTCACAGGTGATCTCGGCGTCCGGGGAGACAGTGAAGCTCTCGCGGAGGAGGTCCAGCAACGCGGCCAGGTCCCGGACGGGATAGAGGGTGGGGGTCCCGCCCCCGAAGTAGATGGTCTGCACCTCCCGGCCCTGCACGGCCTCCGCCCAGAGGGCGATCTCCTGGCCCAGGGCCTGGAGGTAGACCGCCTGTTCTCCGGGTGTGGGGACGTGCGAGTTGAAGTCGCAATATGCGCACTTGTGCGCACAGAAGGGGAAATGGAGATACAGGGCGAGAAATTGAGGTAGGGGCATGACCGTCTTGCTCTCTACTCGTGCCCCCTCCTCTCCCCCAACCAGGCAATGACTTCGGCGATGGCATCCTCCGGAGTGGAGGCCCCAGCGGTCACACCCACGGTCTCCACCTCCGTGAACCATTCCGCTTGCAGCTCCGCAGCGGTCTCAACGTGATACGTGGGGGTGCCCGTACGGGCACAAATCTCCGCCAGGCGCCGCGTATTAGCGCTGTGGTAGCCACCTACCACGACCATCGCCGGCACGCGTTGGGCTAGCTCCAGTGAGGCCGCCTGGCGTTTGGTGGTCGCATCGCAAACAGTGTTGGCCACCTCCAGCTCCTGCACTCGCGGACGCAGGGCCGCCTCCAGCGCCTGGAGCGCCTCATAGGTCTGGGTGGTCTGGCTGACCACCGCCACCCGCGGGGCTAACTGCAGCGTCTCCAGGTCCTCGGGCGCCTGCACAATGGTGGCCTGTCCTCCCGTGTGCGCCACGATGCCCTGCGCCTCAGGATGATTGGGGTCGCCCAGCACCAGGACCTGGTAGCCCTGCCGGACGAACTCGGCGGCCTTCTCGTGCACGCGGCGCACGAAAGGGCAGGTGGCATCCAGCAGAGTGACCTGGCGCGCTGCTGCCAGCTCATAGGTGGCGGGACCGGCGCCATGCGCGCGGATCATCGCGACTGAGCCCGGCGGCAACTCCTGCGGATCCTCGCAGACTACCAAGCCCTGCTCAGCCAGACGCGCTACCGCCTGGGGGTTATGGATGAGGGGCCCCAGGGAATAGACCCGGTCGTGGTCCCGGGTGGCGGCCTCAGCCATCTCGAGCGCGCGTCGCACCCCAAAGCAGAAACCGGCATTCTCAGCGAGGATGATATTCATGCTAACGGAAGCTGCAGGTTGCGCAGCCGCAACCGGAGGCTAGGACTTGCGGGTGCGGACCAGTAGCACAAGCCCCGACCAGGTCTCTTCCCGTGCGCAAAGCTGCTTTGCCAGGGATAGAGCCTCTTCGGCCAGCGATTCGGCATACTCCTGGGCGCCGCTGAGGCCCAGGAGCGCCGGATAGGTCTGCTTGCCGGCGGCGGCGTCCAGGCCGGCGGGCTTGCCCAGCTCCTCGGCGTCACCGGTCGCGTCGAGGAGGTCGTCGGTCACCTGGAACAGCAGCCCCAGCTTCTCCGCGTAGCGACCAGCCAATTCCACCTGTCCTGCGGGTGCGCCGGCCAGAATCGCCCCCGCTCGTGCTGCGCCGATAAACAGTCGAGCCGTCTTGTGGAAGTGGATGTAGGCCAGCAGGTCGTCGTCCGGAGGCAAGGTCTCGCCCACCAGGTCCGCGGCCTCGCCGCCGATGACCCCCTCCGCGCCCAGCGCCGCCGCGAACTCCGCAATCACCCGCACCACCCGCTCCGGCGGCGTCTCGGGTCGCTCCGCCTGCCGTGCCAACGCCGCGAAGGCCGCGATGATCAGCGCATCCCCCGCCAGCAGAGCCGTGGCCTCGCCAAAGGCCACGTGGCTCGCCGGCAGCCCGCGGCGCAGGTCGGCATTATCCACCGCGGGGAGGTCGTCGTGGATGAGCGTGGCCGTGTGCACGATCTCGAAGGCACAGGCGGTGGGCATTACGGCCCCGGGTGCCAGGCCATAGGTCGCAGCCGCCTCGCGGACCACCAGCGGACGCACACGCTTGCCACCCTGCAGAGAATGGCGCAGCGCGGGACCGAGGTTCCCGGCCAGCGGTGAGACCTGGGGCAAGAACTCGGGCAGTGCCCGATCTACCTCAGCCGACGTAGACTCAAGCAGGGCCCGAACATGCGCAATGGCGGAAGTGGCATCTGTCAAATGATCACCAGCAGACTTCTGGGTGTGGGAACGAGTTCTGCCAGCCCGGGCCAGGCACAACCTCTGCTCCGGCTTCATCTTGCGGGGGTCAGGTCGGGTCCCGTCTTCTGCCCGACCAGCACTTCGCCCGGGACGGCGGCCTCCGCAATCTCGGTCTGTAGCACCACAGACCGCACCAGCTTGTCATTCTCCCAGGTCTGCTTGAGGCGGGTGCGCTTGCGCCCTGGCTGACCAGAAGTGAGGCTCCGCTTCTCGCCCTGGGCCAAGGTAGCGGTTAGCGTCTGCTTCGGCGGCACGGTGTAGACCTGTTCCTTGGTTACCTCCTTGATGGTGATCACCCGCACCGCCGGTACGGTAACCTTGATTTCCAGCGTCTTGCCCACCGGTGGCAGCCCCCGCCGCAGAGCAGGGGTAGCAGCCAGCAGCTCTGCCCGGGAGACGGCAAATTGCTCTGCTATTCGCTCCAGAGTATCCTCGCGTTTCACCACGTAAGGATAGGACTCGGTGCTGCCCTTGAGCAGCCGTTCCACCGCCTGAGCCACGTCCGTCAGGACATGAGACGGCGGCACCTGAAGATCCTGAAGTTCCACGCGGTTGGCCAGCCGCTGGGGTTCCACCAGCTTCTCTCCACTGCCCAAGAAGCGAGACTTGAGCACCTCCAGCGTCTTCTCCGCAGTATCCCGGTCAGAGAGCAGCACCAGGGGGTGACCCTCAACACTGATGGCGGTAGCCGGCACGAGTACCGTCAGAACCGGTTTGAGGCGCGCGGCGGCGTCCTGCACGGAGAGCGGCTGATCGTCTCCCATCGGCCGATCCTCCTCCGTCCAGCGCTCACGGAAAGTGGCGCCTGCTAACGGCCCCTGGGGACCACTGAGCAATGCCAGACGCACCTGCTCAGCGGCAGACTTGCTGTCGGTGAAGCAGACTACCTTGCCGTCCACCAGGATGGCGCGTCCTATGTGCCGACGCTGCCCAAACAACATGGCCAGTATCAGCACCACCAAGGCCAGGAGACAGAGGAACAGGCCGGCGCGATAGAGACGGAGAGCGGCCTCTAGCCGTTCGTACCGCCGATCACGCCCGGTGTCGAGGAGGCGGCGCCGCGGGGTGTCCGGGGATCGCCGCCCACGCCCAGGTTCAGCCGTAAGCTGATCCAACTCAACCAGCGCTTTATCCTGCCGGGACCGTCTCTGTGCCCGGCCCGGCCGCTAGCTCCCGACGCAGGAGCGTAGCGGCCTGACGCACCTGTTCCTTGTGCCAGGCCGCGTAGTCCGTGGCTGCGTCGGGCGAGGGCTCAGGGAGCAGCACATCTGGCCGTAGCCCCCGTTTGGTCTTGTCGTCCGGCCAGTTCTCGCTCAGGTCGTGCAGCTTGGGCGTCAGGTAGATCGCCGTAGATAGTATCAAGGCCGAGCCATCGTTCAACTTGAGCACGGTCTGCACCTTCGACTTACCGAAGGTACTCGTTCCCACAATTTTCGCCCGTCCACGATCTTGCAGCGCGCCACTGACAATCTCCGAGGCGCTTGCCGTGCCCCGATCCACCAGCACGACCATAGGCAGATCCGGGGGCACAATCTGGCCGGGAACGACGTTGTAGGGCTGCGGCTGTGCTCCTCGCTCCTGCACCAGCACAATGGGACCCTCCTTGAAGAAGAGGCTGCCCACGCTGATAGCCTGATCCAGCAGCCCGCCTCCATTCATGGACAGGTCGAAGACCAACCCCGTGATCTTCTGGCTAAGGAGCTCCTGCAAGGCCTCGCGGGCCTCCCGATCCGCTTGCTTGTTGAACATGCGCAGCCAGAGATAGCCGATATTGCCGGGCAGAATCTCGGTCTCGACCACCGGTACCTCGACCTTGGCCCGGGCCACGGATATCTCCAGCGGCTCTACGACTCCCTCGCGCCTGAGGCTCAGCGTTACCGTGGTTCCGGCACGCCCCTTGATCAGGTCCACCACCTGTTGCAGCGACTGATCTGCCGTGGGCTTGCCGTCAACCGCCACCACCACGTCTCCCTGGCGCACCCCCGCCTTCGCCGCCGGGCCTTCCGGGATCACGGACATGATGATGATCCGCGCCGGCTTGTCCGCACCGGGGCGCTCCTGCTCCATCCAGGCGCCGATGCCCTCAAAACTGCCCTCAGTCTGGCTGCAGAAGTCCTGGAACTGCTTCGGTTCCAGGAAATGGCTGAAGGGATCCTCCAGGGCCCCCACCATACCACGAATGGCGCCGTAGGTGAGCTGCGTCTGATCCTCGACGGGGTATACGTAGAAGCTGGTGATCCTGTTGTGGACTTCCCAGAAAGTGGCCAGCGGCGCCAGATTGGCAGAGGTCGGGATGTCAACCTCTGGCTGGGCCTCGGTCAAGCCGGGCATCCACTGCGCAATATGTGCGGCCAGCCCATATAGCGAGGCGTTGCGGGCCCCCAGGCCCGCCGCGAAAGACAGCGCCATTAGCGCTATCGCCACCACTACCGTCCACATCCGATACGACTGATTATTCATGTGTTGAGCCTCTGCAGACTACCGATATCCGTTCCTCTGTCCTGAGCCTAGTACGCCATCGGATTCACAAAATTGCCGTTCTTCAGCACGCTGAAATGCAGATGCGGCCCGGTGGACATGCCGGTTGAGCCCACGCGAGCAATGACCTGCCCACGCTTGACCAGTTGGCCCTCGCTGACCAGGATCGAGCTGCAGTGGCAATACCAGGTATGCAGACCACTGCCATGGTCAACTGCCACGGTCTGACCGTAAGCCCGCATCCAACCGGTCTTGATGACCAGTCCCTTGTCTGCGGCCTTTATCGGCGTGCCATGGGGTGCGGCGATGTCCACACCCGTGTGGAGCTTGTACACCCCGGTGATGGGATGCAAACGCATGCCAAAGGGGCTGCTGATGCGTCCGGGAGCCGGCTTGAGGAAGGAGCCGCTCCATGTGCCCTGGTAAGTTCCTGCATAACCTCCGCCTGAGCCACCGCGCATGCGGGCCCGGATCATAGACCGGACCTCGTTCTCTTCGCTCTCCATAGCCGCCAAAGCCTCTTCAGCGGCGGAGCGCTTCTTGTTGGCGTCGGACAGAATCTCGCGCACTTCCGCCCGCCGGCTGCGAACTGTGGCCTCGTCCCTGGCAATCTGCGCGACCAGAGCGGCGCGCTGCCGTTCCTGCGAGGCCAGCCGCTTACGCTTGGCCTCGCACTGTGTCTCCAGATTGGCCAGCCGATTGAGCATATACTCGTCCTGATTGGCCATGGCTTGCACCGCATTCTCACGATTGGCAAAATCTGAGAAGCTGTCAGCCTGCAAGACCACATCCAGGTAACTACTCGGTCCTGCACGGTACAATGCCAGGAGATGGGCCTGGACATCTGTCTTGTGCTGAGCAATCCGCTTCTCCAGGCGTTTGAGCTCCGCCTGAGTGGCCGCAAGCTCCTTGCGCGTCGAGGCCAATTGCCCCTTGGCCGAGCGCAGGCGCCCTTGGACCCGGGAAAGCTCATCCTGCGCCTGCCAGAGGCGCTGGGTGGCGGAAGCCTGCTCTTTCTTGATGGTCCGAATCTGCGCTTGCACCCGCTCCTTGCGACCCAGCAGGTGGTTGAGCCGCGAGCGCAGATTGTCGGCGCTAGCAGGTGCCAGCACGCCAATCAACACGGCGGCCGCCAACACCAGCGCCCCGAAACGATGTGTCAAACGATTTCTCCTCCTGTTCATCGAACCGCGATCCTCCCCTGCTTGGATGGTCGCCAGGCCGTTCCGGTTCCACAGCTCCGCGCCGGTTACCACCAGCGCCGCACCGATCGGCTGCTCCAGCGCCACAGGCGGCTGGCTACCCACAATGAGGCCCCGGCAATCGCGAGATTAGTCAGCGCGCTCTCCATCTGGCGCTCCACTTGTCTGCGCGGCACAAACGTCCATTGCTCCAGCGGAATCCACCGCGGCACGTCCTCCCCCAGCCGGTAGGCGTATACCCAGCGCTGCCCGTGGGCTTCCTGGGTGATTGCCTGGCCTCGCTCATCCTCGTAGGCCACATAGGCGCGATGCAGCCAGACGTCCCGGATGACCAACAAGAGTATCGCAAAGGCTCCCGTGATGGTCACCACGGTGAGCCACATCCCCTGCAGCGTTCCCCACCAACCCCACATCATCAGTCCGTTCGCCAACGGCAGGCCCAGCCCCGGGAGCATCAAGCCTGCCACTACCGCCAGAGTCCTGCCCCGCACCCGTTCCCCACGCTGCGGATCATGCCACCGAAGCACCACCTCCGGTCCCGGAGGTGGCCCCACGGGGCGGGACCGGTCCTCTCGGGCGTAGGCCGGCGGAGGCACCTGTGCCCCTCGCCAGTGCCGCGGTCCCCGCGTCGTTCGCACTCCAGTAGCCTGCATGGTTTCTCCCCCATGACGACAACCGGATGTCCTTACCAGCGCACGAACTCCCTAGACTTCCTGCAAGTATCTCTGTAGCCCGATCAGACTCCCCAGGACCCCAAAAAGGGACCCCATCAGCACCAACCCTATCCCCAACGCCACCATGAGTTCCGTGCTCTGTACCGGTCGAATGAAACCCAGATTGCTGCTAATCAGCGAGGCCAGGTAGGCATATCCGGGCAAGAGCAACGCCGTGGCCACTATTCCACCAGTAGTCCCCTGGAACCAGCCCTCCAACAGGAAGGGCCAGCGAATGAACCAGTTGGTGGCGCCCACAAGCTGCATGATCCGCACCTCGCGGCGCCGCGCATAGATAGTCAGACGAATGGTCACGCTCACCAGCAGGAGCGAGGCCGTCCCCAGAATGATCACTGCCACCAGCCCGGCCAGCTTGATTCCCCGCGCAAGCTTCAAGAGCTTGGTCGTGGTCTGCTGCGCATAGCGGGCCTCTGCCACGCCAGGGATCTGTTCAGCCTGCTCAGCGATGGCCTCAATGTCATCAGGCTTCACCGGCACTACGCGAAAGGCATCCGGCAACGGATTGCCCACGCGTGACAGGGTGGAGAAGTCGAGCCCCCAGCGCTGCGCCAGACCCTCCAGAGCCTCGGCTTTGGGCACGAACCTGACTGCCTTGACGCGCTCGTTAGCCCGTAAGCTCTTCTCCACCTCCGCGCGCTTGGCGTCCTTGGCCAGGTCCACAGTAATCTCCACCGCCGCCGCCTGCTGCATGGCCTGCGCCTGCAGATTATATGCGGTAAGCACGAACACCCCCAACACGCACAGGGCCACCGATATGTTAGTAATCGCCGCGCCGGTGATAGCGCCGTTGCGTAGAATCGCGCTCCAGGCCTGGGAGATCAGAAACTGCGCGGTGTTAAGCCGCATCGTAGCTGCCTCCCGTTTTCTCGTCCCGTACCACCACGCCCTGTACCAGAGCCACCACCCGCCGCTGCATGGCATCCACAATGTGCGTGTCGTGCGTCGCGCACAGCACGGTCGTGCCGCGGTCTGCAATGTCGCACAGGAGCTGCACAATGTTCAGCGAGATGACCGGATCCAGGTTCCCCGTAGGCTCATCCGCCAGCAAGAGCGGCGGCGTGTTTACCAGTGCGCGGGCGATACAGACACGTTGTTGTTCGCCACCGGAGAGCTGATCCGGATAGGCGTCCGCCCGGTCCGCCAGTCCCACCAGCTCCAACACCAGAGGCACCCGATGGTGCTTATCCCGCTTCGTTGCCCCGATTACGTCCAGAGCAAAACCCACGTTCTCCCAGACTGTCTGCATGGGCAGCAGACGGAAGTCCTGAAAGACCACCCCGACCTTGCGGCGAAGCAGCGGAACGCGGTGGCGCGGGAGTTGGCTGACATCGTGTCCATCCACGATCACCTGGCCACGGGTAGGCTCCAGCTCCCGGTAAATCAGTTGCAGCAGCGTGGACTTGCCGCTGCCCGAGGCACCGGTGATGAAGGCGAACTCGCCGCGTTCGAAATGCAGATCCACGCCGCTGAGAGCCTGAATGCCCTTCGGATAGGCGACGCTTACATCTTGTATGTGAATCATGCTTCAGCCTCAACTTCAGAGAGGCGGTGAATCGTGCCGCAAATCGGTAGTACCTGAGATAATCAATGCAAATTATACCAAAAAGGGTTCCCCGGAACAACCGAGCGGCGCGGGCGGGGTCCCGGGGCACGGCTCCCCGTGAGCAGTCGAGCCCGTTTCTGGCGCCGCACGAACCTGGCGCCGCGGATAGCCGAAGGGGCAATCCCCCCCCAGAGGCATACAGGCCGGACCACCCAATGCTTGTGCTTATGGAGAAGAACCACCTCGGAATTGCCACTACAGGGGATCGGAGTTACTCCCATGGCTTGTTGACAGGGGGCCGTCAATGTCTTATCATGGAAATCGCGGTATCCCCTTCCCCGCCCTGGGGAACAGGAGGCTAGAGGCACTATAATGTGGCGCTACTTGCTGCTCACGCTAATGCTATTCTCAATCGTCGCTCTGGTCGGATGTTCAGGAGCCGGCTCCGGCCTCAATATGGCAGGCGGAGGCACCACCACGGCGCCCGTTGATACGGGCTCTGATACCCCTATCCCTCCGGTCACTCCGGTCATTCCGCCGGGCGGTGGCAGCTACCCTCCAGCCCCGCCCTCTTAGTGAGGCAGGGTCTGTCTAACCTTCCACTATCTCCTGTGCCACGGGACGGCCTTCATCCATCCCGAGACTTGCGGCTACCTCCTCCAGCACGGTGAAGTTGCGCTCCGCGGCCTGGCGCAGTCGCTTGGCGGCGTCCGCATGTGAGCCCTTGCTGGCCTCGCGCGCCTGCCACACTTCCTCAACCACTATCCGTAGCCGCTGACCAGTCACCTGCTCGAGCGGCAGCACCCTCTGCCCGGCTTCCTGGGCGAAGGCATACACCTTGGGGTCATAGGCCAGCCCCACCGCCGGTGTTTCCTGGGCGGCAGCCAAGATCAACCCGTGCAGCCTCATGCTCACCAACAACTCCAGGCGGCTGATGAGGCTCAGCATTTCCGCGGGCAGAAGAGAGGTCTGCAGTACCAGCGGCTCATGCTCGCAGGCGGCGGCAATCCTCCAGGCCAGGGTCCGGTCCTCCGGCTGGAAGGGCAGAAGCAGAGCGCGCACCCCGAGTACCCCCGCCAGATGATCGCACAACTCCACCGCCGCCTCCCATGGCTCCTTGCTCCCCCAACCCCGCATGGTCAGTCCGACCACCGGTTCACCCCGCTGCACTCCCCAGGCGCTCAGGAGCTTCTCGCCAATCTCCGGGGCCGCCGGCTTCAGCAGCAACGCCAGGTCGGCGGCTTGGCTGGCTCGTGCAGGTGATACGCCCAGGCTTTGCGCCAGCCGCAGCGACTCGGCATCGCGGACGACCACCGCCCGGGCCGCCTCCAGTGCCCGCCTGACCGAGCGCTTCACCCCGGGGAAGGGAAGGAAAGGCCCCAGTCCCTGCCCCAGGATGACATACGGGGTACCGCGCCAGCGCGCCAACTCCAGAATGCTGAGGTAATAGAACAGGGACAGTTGCGAAGTCACGTTCTGGAGCAACCCCCCGCCGCCGCTGATGAGCAGGTCCGCTCGTCCCATCTCCTCCCAGAGCTGCAGCAGGGAATCGCGCGAGACGGCCGGCACACCATATGCCGACTCGGTGGTGGCGGGCTTGTCCGACAGCACGACCGGTGTCCAATCCGGATGCCGGGTGCCCATCTCTTGCACGAGCGCCGCCAGGATGGCCTCGTCACCCAAATTGTCAAAACCGTAATAACCGCTGATCAGCACACGCATTGAGGTTCTCCTCCAACCGACACCAGGAGTTTCGACGCCGGTGCGGCGTCTCCCTTCGTTGCCGGGCAGGCAGCCATTCACTTCCGTCTCCTCGCGCTCCCGCGGGCGCTCCCTCAAGTCTGCTCCTGCTTGCGGCAGCTAATGTCCCTGCCTAGCTCAGCCACACCTCACCTCTTCCGGCGTCAGCTCCAGCAGGAACCCGTGCCGCGGCACCGTGCGCAGGGGAAGTTTCTGGCCAGGCGGCAGGGCACTGCGCAGGCGGGCCGCCAGCTTGCTGCGGTGCCAGTGGATTTGCTGCGGCTCGACGATCTCATCGGGGCCCCACAGGACTGCATACAGGTGATCATAGGAAAGACAGCGCCCGGGCTGTGCGGCCAGCGCGTGGAGCAGCTTGAACTCCGCCGGACGAAGCGGCACCGCCTGCCCGTGGAAGACCGCCCGGTCCGGCCGCCCCGCATCCAGCAGCAGCACAAGCTTGGCCCGTGCCAGCCCTGGCTCTTCCCCAACCGGAGACAAGGGCGGGCGCACACACTTCGAGCTCACTTCCGAGATCGGCTCCAGGGCCTCTTGCAGCGGCGGAATCTCCCGCCACTCGGTCTCCGGCAGCAGCTCCCGGAGCTGCCTGACCGGCAGGGCTTGCAGATCGCGCAGGCTGCGCAAGCCCGCCCCCATGAGCGCCAGCACACGATCGCGGTTCACTGCCCCCTCCAGGGCCCGGTACAGAGGCAACGCCTCCGCCGGGAGTCCGGCAGCCAGTTGCGCGGCCCAGGTCTGCGTCTCCTGTACACGCTCCGTCGGCCACCCGTAGAGCGCACCCATCTCCGCCGCGAGTCCGACCAGCCAGGAAACGGTGTCCGCAGCGCTCCCCAACCGTCCGATCGGCACGCCGGTGGCCTCCTCAACTTCCTCGGCGCTAGCCGCGCTGGCCCAGGCCAGCAGCGCCAGACTTAACCGCGCCGCTCGCGCCTTCTGCCAGGCCGAGCGGTCCAGGCTGTCGCGAAGCCTTTCCAGCAGAGGCAAGTCCTCTGCCCAAGCGTGTGCCCCCAGTGCCTCCCACCAATCTGACGTATCGGGGGCCTGTCCTGCCGGGCCAGGCCCCAGGGAGGCTATCTCCGCCGCCTCCGGAGTGGTAGCCGCCAGGTGGAGCAGGGCCAGAGGGCCTGGCGGTTCCTGCCCCTGGAGGTGATGGGCCAGCCAGTAGAACCCCTCCAGACTCGCCCCGCTCACCGCCGCCAGCCGTCCCAGGGGGGTGACTTGCAGGCGGCCGGCGGGCTCGCCTGCCGCCATCAGGCCGTGGCGCACCGCCGAATGCAGGGCTCCCTGTAGCGCTGGCGGCAGCTCCGAGGCCTCCCCTTCGCCGCGTGCGTGGGCCGTGAAGGTCTGCCGATAGAGCCTTAGCATGCCCTCCTCCTCCGTCTCGCCGCCACAAAGCAGCGCCAGTTGTGTCAGCGAGGGGAGCCGCCCCAGCGCGGGCTCCAGCGGCTCAAACTCCCCCTGGACATATCGCCGCAGCAACGCCTCCTGTTGAAACTCCGACTCGGCAATCAGGATCGCGCGACCAAAGCTGTCGCCCTGCCCCGGACGACCGGCGCGTCCCCCCATGTTCTCAAATTCGGCACGGCTGACGGACACCAGTACCGCGCGCCCTGGCCCGGCCGGGCCTTCCCAGCGCTCGGAGGCCAGTATGGCATTCTTCGCCGGCAGGTTCACTCCTACCGCCAGGGTAGAGGTGCTGCACAGCAAACCGATTTCCCCGGCGGCAAAACCTGTCTCCAGTAGACGGCGATCCTCAAACTGCAGGTCGCTGCTGTGGAAGCCCACCCCGGTGAGGAGGGTCTCGCGCAGGCGGCGGCGAACCGCGGTGGGCGGCAGGGCCGCGAGCTTCTCCAGGGTCTCCTCGGCGGGGGGCAGGGGGGAAGCGTCGCAGAGGCGCTGGGCCATGTGGGCTGCTGTTCGCCGGTCACGCAGGAACAGCAAGGTTGGCTCCCGCTGCTCGGCAAACTGGAGCGCCAGAGCCGCCGCGGCGCCCTCCCAGCTCTCGGCCGACGCCAGGCCCCAGCGCTCCTCACCCGTCTCGCCGGAGTTCTGCGCGCGATAGCGGTAGACTCCCTCGGCCCAGACTCCCTGCCGCAGTTCCACGGGTCGTTCACGAATCTCCAGCTTCTCGGCGCGCAGCCACGCGGCAACTGACCCGGGATTGTCTACCACCGCGGAAAGGCCCACGATCTGCACCTCCGGAGCCGCGGCCAGCAGATGTGCCAGGGTGATTTCCAGCGTCGCGCCGCGCTCCGCGTCGCCGAGCATCTGCAGCTCGTCCACTACCACGCAGCCCACTGCACTCGCCACCCCCGGGGAGAGGTTCAGGAGATAATGCGCCTTCTCCGGCACCGCCACTGCCAGATCGAAGTCCCCCCGCAGCAGCGCCGGGTCATCATGCCGCCGATCCCGTGTGGAAATGATCACCCGCAGACCCAGGCGAGCGTAGCTCCGGCGGAGCACGCTGAACTTCTCCTCGGCCAAGGCCTTGGTGGGGACCAGATACAGCGCGCGCCTCCCGCGGGTTATGGCCTGCAGCGCCGCCATCTCTCCGACCATGGTCTTGCCCGCGCCGGTCGGCGCGAAGAGAATGAGACTGCCACCGCGCAGAAGATCGGTCTGTTGCAGGGCCTGAGCCTGGGCCGGCAACAACTCCGAACCATAGTTGCCCTCCCAGACCTCAAGCAGTGGCAGAGAAAGCCCAAACGCCTCCAAGGATCGAATCTGCATTACCCTCACCGCCCCCCGGTCGGTGCCAAGATGCGTTGCCCGACCACTGTGGCCTTGGCCCGAGTACCCCTTGCCCTAATCCTACTCCACCCGGCCGTCCACGTGGTCAATGGCCAGCATATAGAACAAACGTTCTTTTGTCAAGACCTTTGGCAGAATTTTCCGTCGCTTGCTGGAGGAAGTGGAGGCGATCCGGGAGGTACTCCGCGACCTGCGTGACACCCTGGGGCTGAAACGTAGCGTACGGCAGGCGAGACATGACATCGCCACCCGCTGCTCCATGCTCTGGGAGATGTTGATCGAGTTGGAGCCAAAGTACCTGCAGCGTTACGGCCGATGGCCAGAGGCGGTACTAGAGCTGCTGCAAGCGAGGGTCTCGGAGCTTCAGGGGCGCCTCGAGGCTATCGGGCAGATCGTGCGGGGCTCTACCGGCGACGGTAGCACCAGGGTCTAGTCCAGAAGCGGCTCATATAGCTCCCACAGGCGCTCTCCATACTCCGCCAGATCGTAGCATTTCACCGCGCGGGCCCGGGCCGCCCGGGCCAGGGCCTGAGCGCGCGCAGCATCCCCTGCCAAAGCCAGGATGCCCTTCGCCAGGGCCTGAGGGTCCGCTGGCGGCACCAGCAGGCCCGCCTCCCCATATCCCAGGAGTTCAGGCAACCCGCCACGATCCGTGCCGATGATCGGGAGCTGCATGGCCATCGCCTCGTGGACTGAGAGCGGATCTGCCTCAATCCGCGAGGGCTGTACGTACAGGTCCAGGAGGGAAAGCCAGGAGCGGATGTTGGTCTGCTTGCCAGCGAAGAGCACGCGATCCGCTAATCCCAGCCGGGCGACAAGCTCCTCGAGGTGTACGCGATCGCGGCCCGCACCCACCAGAATCAGGCGTGCCCCGGGCAGCTTCGACCTCACCTGCGCAAACGCCTCGACGAGAAAGCCATGGCCCTTGTTGTGGTTGAGCCCGCCCACAGACCCGATCAGGTACTCTTCAGATCCCAGCCCCCACTGACGAGCCAGAGTCTCGTCGCGAGCGCCGGGTGAGAAGTAGCCGGTGTCTACGGCGTTGGGCAGAACAAACAGCTTCTCAGGTGGATATCGGCCGGCTTGGGCATACAGCCGACACATCGTCTCGTTGAGCACGACTACGCGATCCACCCAGGGCGCCAAGCGGCGGCAAGTCCAGGCACGGCGAGCCCCCAGACGAAAATCATGAAAGGAGACGAGCGTGGGACGGAGACCAATCGCGCGCGCAGCCCGTACTCCATGCACATGGGTGGTGAAGCTGTGCAGGTGCAGAACCTCGGGCCGCGCTTGGGACAGCTCCTCGGTCAACCGGCGCGTCGTTTCCCGGTGAATGGCCTGCTTGGGGAGATTGAGTGAGCGGAAGGTCAGACCGGAGTCAAGTTGCAGGCCTGGCTCTGGCGTGGCGATACCCCAGACGGCGCAGTCCACTCCGCGCTGGCTCAGGGCCCGCGCCATGCTCAGTACCACGGCTACCGGGCCACCGGAGGCCAGCGCAGTTGTCAGGAACAAGACCTTGGGCATTGAGGAACTGAACTCGACCGTTGTAGACTGCGGCCCTGGAAGGTCAGTCCCAGGTGCAGACTTACTCGCCAGCCGACTCCTCCATCTGGCGCAGGCGCTCCTCCAGCCGCGCCTGGCGCAAAGCATTGGTCAGGTCCCCCCGGGTGCGCTCGAGCATTCCTCTCAGCGCGTCACACCGACCGCGCAGACCGCGGTCAATCGCGCCAGGATAGTCAAAGCCCATCAGCGCGTAGTAAGCCTCCTCCATCGCCCCCAGGAAACGTTCAGCCTCCTCCAGGGCGCCCTCGCGAATGGAATCGAGCACATGGCGACGGAACTCCCCACCCGCCTCGGCCAAACCATTGAGCCAGGCAGCGTTGTCCACACCCAGCTCCTCCGGGGTAGGCAGGGGCGCGCCACTGATGCAGGCGATGGTCTGGGCGGCCTCCGCAAACTCCTTCTCGGCGTCACCCACAAAACCGCCGTAGCGGAGATTGGGGGTCTCGGTCAACGCAGCCTGCATTTCTCCCGCCAGGCGGCGGCACTCCTCCAGCCTCTCCTGCGCCAGATCTATCTCGCGGCGGTGGATGCTCTTGATGGCCATGGAGGCGGCGCGGATGACCTGCCGCGAGAGGCCATAGGCCTGCTCGCGGGCATGATCCTGGCGCTCGAACTCGACCCGCGCCTGCTCGCAGATCTCCTCTAGTTTACTTAGCAAACTTCTCACTTCCTGCCTGGACGACCGTGTACCTACCCCCCGCTCGCTTCGCAAGCGTACCCCTCCCCTTGCCGGGAGGGGCAAGGGTAAATCGGTTCGGACCCCTGCCAGACGCCGAGAATCTACCCATTCCTATCTCCCTTTCCTATTGCCCCTCCCCACGGGGAGGGGTGCCCTGAGCGAGGGCTGTCCGCAGTCCGAGCTGCAGGGCGGGGTAGGTCCGCCTGGGCGGCGCGCCAAATTTCCTTCGTCACCTCGCCCAAATCGCCCCTTATCTGGTCGTTCGAAAAGCGCAGTACCTTCATGCCGAGTTGCGCCAGTATCTGATCGCGTTCCGAGTCATAGTGCCGCCGGTACGTGTGCCCGTCGCCATCCACCTCCACCACCAGCGAGCACGAGTGGCAGTAGAAGTCCAGTATGAAGCCCGCGGCTACCTGCTGGCGGCGAAAATGCAGGCCGTTGAGGCGATTAGACTTGAACTTCTGCCATAGCCGCGACTCGGCAGGAGCCATGGAATGCCGCAGGTTCGCGGCCCCTTCCCGTTTGGCACGGGAATGGCCTCTGGTTACAGATAAGCGATTTCTCATCCTTTAATGCTGGCCGCCTCATACCCGGCCTCAATGGCCCGAATGTTCAGCGGAATCAGCTTGTGGTGTCGCTCGGCGATCAGCACCGGCAGCGCCGCGGCGATCTGCTCGCCGGTGAGCATGCCCGTAGCCCCGGCCAGCATCCCCAGCATGACCATGTTCGAGACGCGCTCATCGCCCAGGTCCTCGGCCATCTGACTGACCGGCGCGCCGACGATCCGCGCCGAAGTCTCTTCCGGCATCTCCGCAAGTGTAGTATTGACCAGCGCCACGCCGCCCTCCGCAACCTCGGGCAGGTGGCGCTCCACGGCGATCTCATCCATTAGCACGGCGGTGGTGTAGCGCCCGGCGATGGGGCTGCCCACCGGCCCGTCGGCGACCACCACCATGCAGGTAGTGCGTCCGCCTCGGACCTCCGGGTCGTAGATGGGGTAATAGGAGACATTGAGACCGGCTTGCATGGCAGCCTCGGCGACGATGGTACCGGAGAGCAGAACCCCCTGCCCCCCTCGTCCCGACATGAATATCGCTTCACGCATGATGGTGTTCCTCTGCTGTAGAGCGCGGACTCGTGCCGCGCCGTCCGTAGGGCCGGCTTGCGCCGTTCCCCGTAGGGCCGGCTTGCGGCGTCTGCGCCGCATTGCCGCCCGCTCGGCCAGGATCATGCCTAGCCCGTCTTATCCACAAAAGTCCCCAGCGGGTAGACGGGGATGACGTTCTTCTCCACGTGCTCGAAGGCCGTCAGGGTGTCCATGTACCAGCAGGAGGGGCAGATGCTCAGAAGCTCCACCAGCGAGAACCCCAGCCCGTCAATCTGGGCCTGGCAAGCCTTCTTGATCGCCCGCTTGGCCCGCATGACGTACTTGGGAGCGATCAGCGTCTCCCGCGCCAGGTAGGCCACGCCGGGCAGCGTCGCCAGGAGGTCGCAGACGTTCATGGGATGGCCGGCGTCCTCCACGCAACGCCCCGCCGGACAGGTGGTGGTCTTCTGGCCGATCAGGGTGGTGGGCGCCATCTGCCCGCGCGTCATGCCAAAGACGCCGTTGTTGATGAAGATGATAGTGATCTTCTCGCCCCGGGCGGCGGCATGGAGGGTCTCGGCGAGACCAATCGAAGCCAGGTCGCCATCCCCCTGGTACGTGAAGACAAAGTTCTCGGGGTGCACGCGCTTGAGGCCCGTGGCGACCGCAGGCGCCCGGCCGTGCGCGGCCTGGATGCCATCGCAGTTGAAGAACTCGTAGGCAAACACTGAGCAGCCGACCGAGGCTACCAGGATGGCGTGATCCAGCAGGTCCAGCTCACCCAGGCACTCGGCCACCAGCCGGTGCGCGATGGGATGGGTGCAGCCGGGGCAGTAGCGCATGGGCACATCCGTCAGCCCCGGCGGAAAAGTATAAACCGGTTCCAGCATGATGTCGTCCAGGTCAAGGTGGGTCATGGTTGCGTCTCATTTCACCTCTGACGGAGGGGCCGCACGAGGTGCCCTGAGCTTGTCGAAGGGCGCCGAGGCCGGCCCATTCCGCGGAGGGACCGGCGGGATGCAAGCCCCCGCCTTACAGTTTCATTTCGAGGAGGCGCTTCGCCACCTCTTCCGGGCTGAAGAGCATGCCCCCGGTGTGCCAGGCCAGCTCCACCGGGCAGCGCCCCTCCACTGCCAGGCGCACGTCCTCCACGAACTGCCCCATGGACAGCTCCACCACCAGCGTCTTCTTCACTCGCTCCGACCACCCCCGAATCGGTGTGGTCGGGAAGGGAAACAGGCTGATGGGGCGCAGCAGGCGAGCCTTGAGGCCCTGGGCCGCCACCATCTCCACAGCGGTCTGGCAGACCCGGGCGGCGATCCCGTAGGCACAGACCAGAATCTCCGGCTCCTCGTCCCCCAGTTCCTCCCACCGCGTGGCCTGTTTGGCAGCCTCCCGATAGCGCTCCTGGACGCGGCAGTTGAGAGCCTCCTCATCCTCGCCACTGATGTAGATGGAGGTGACAACCTTGCGCTCGCGTCCTTCGATATATCCGCCCACCTCCCAGTCGGTACGCGGGAAATCAGTAGACACGTATGCGCGCGGCTCGACGGGCTCCATCATCTGCGCCAGAATGGCGTCCCCCAGAATGACCAGCGGATTGCGGTACTTCTGGGTCAGTGCGAAGGCCTCCATGGTCAGGTCGTAGATCTCTTGGATACTCCAGGGAGCATAGGTCAGGCACTGGCCGTCTCCGTGCCCACCACCGCGGGTGGAGAGCCAGTAGTCGCTCTGGGCACAGGCTATATTCCCCAGGCCGGGGCCGCCGCGGACCATGTTCACGATCACGCAGGGCAACTCCGCGCCGATCATATAGGAGATGCCCTCCTGCATGAGTGAGATGCCCGGCGACGAGGAGGTGGTCATGACCCGCGCCCCGGCAGCCGCCGCGCCGTAGCACATGTTGATGGCCGCTACCTCGCTTTCGGCCTGCAAGTACACGCCGCCCACCTCTGGCAGACGCCAGGACATATGCTCAGGAATGTGGCTCTGTGGGGTGATGGGATAGCCGAAGAAGTGGCGGCACCCGCCGGCGATGGCGCCCTCCGCCGTGGCCTCGTTACCGTTCATTAGCTTACGCGCACTCATTTGGCCTTCGCCTCTTCCGAAGACGCCAGTTCCTCGGCTGTGGTCTCCTCCGTGACTTTGAAGATCTCAATGGCCACGTCGGGGCACATGAGCACGCACTGGCGGCAGCCGGTGCACTTCTCCGGGGCCACCTGTCGGACCGGGTGGTAACCGGCGACATTGAACTCCTCGGAGTAGGCCAGCGCACCTGTAGGGCAGAAATGCAGGCAGAGGCCACAAGCTTTGCAGCGCTCAGGGTTGATCTTGAGGATGAACATGTTTCGATCCATGCCCGCTGGGCATGGCCTTCACTATCTGTGTGGTGGGGCGTCAGACCCGCGCCCCGGTGACGGCGACATGATACACCATCGAGGGGCGTGGCGCAAGCAGGCCCACCGGTGGAACGACTTCTCTCGCGTCCGCGCGGGAGCTGCCGTCCGTTCGTTGCCTGGTTTGATCCCAGTCAGCCGCCACTCCATGGGGGTCTGGCCTCCTCTGTCTGAACGTGCTATCATGCGCGCCGTCATCTTCACCCTCAGGAAGTGAGAGCTGCTCATGGAACCTGCCGTTGCCACCAAGCTCGGAGTCTGGCCCGGGATTCTGGCCTCTCTCGCTGTAGCCGCTGCTGCCCTCCTGCTGGGTATGCAGGTCCCCCTCGTCGGGGGCGCCGTTTTCGCCATCCTCCTCGGCGTGCTGGTGGCAAATGCTCTCCGCCTCTCCCCCACCCTCAAGCCCGGACTGGCCTTCTGCAGCAGAAAGGTCCTCCAGTTTGCCATCGTGGTCCTCGGTGGCGGGCTAAGCCTGACACAAGTGTGGCACACTGGACGCGAGTCCGCCGTGGTCATGCTGGGCACGCTCCTCATGGCCCTGCTCATGGCCTGGGGCCTGGGCCGACTCCTGCGCATCCCCACCAACCTCGCCGCGCTGGTCGGCGTCGGCACCGGCATCTGTGGCGGCTCGGCCATCGCCGCCGTTGCACCCATCGTGGAGGCGGAGGATGATGAGATCGCCTTCGCCATCTCCACCGTCTTCCTGTTCAACCTGCTCGCCGTGGTCATCTTTCCCCTGTTTGGCGCCCTCATGCGCATGACGGACAACGGCTTCGGCATCTGGGCCGGCACAGCCATCAACGACACCTCGTCCGTTGTCGCCGCAGGATACTCCTACAGCTTCGCCGCCGGTACCACCGCCACCATCGTCAAGCTGGCCCGCACCACCATGATCGTGCCCGTCGCGCTGGGCTTCGCCTTCTGGCGCACCCGTGCCTGCCGCGGCTCGAGCATGCAAGTGGGCCTGTGCCGCATCTTCCCCTGGTTCGTCCTGGGCTTCCTGGGCGCGGCGGTGCTGAACACCGTGGGAGCTTTCGGCACGGCCCTGCCGCAGCACCTCAGCGACGCCGGGCGCGTGCTCATCTGCGTGGCCCTGGCCGGCGTGGGCTTGGGGACGAACTTGCGCAACCTGGTCAAGACCGGCGCGCGCCCGGTCCTCCTGGGCTTACTTATCTGGGCCGGCGTGGCCTGCACCAGCCTGGGGCTGCAGTGGATCCTGCGGCAGTTCTGATCGCAGCGAAGGACCTTGCTGCCGGCCCCAGCTTGCGCGTGTCACACTGCGGAAGGAGGGGCCGTACAGGTGGACCCCCGGGGGGTAAGTGTGCGGCGGCTGAACCTTTGGCCCCCCCTGGCAGTCGCTTATGTTAGCCGAGTGTAACCAACGAAAGCTAAAGAGGTTGATCATGGACAGTCTGACTGTACTGTGCAAAAATATGGGGAAGACGAAGTTCTGCGGTGCCGCGCGCGGGCATGAGATGTATTGTGACATAACACCGGATCGGGGCGGTACGGATGCCGCAATGCTGCCTCCTGAGAGCCTCCTGGCCTCGCTGGGCAACTGCGTGGGGATGGCGATTGCGCTGACTTGCGAGAACAAGGGCATCCCCTACGAGGGGATGGAGGTCACGGTGACCGCCGAATACGCGGACGAGGGCCACCGGGTCGACAACTTCCGCTGTGAAATCAAGATGCCGGAGCCCCTGGACGACCGACAGCGAGCCATCGTCAAGGGGGCCATGCACCTGTGCAAGGTGGGCAACACTCTCGCCCACGGAGCGAAGGTGGAAGAAGTAGTGCTGTAGGGAGCAGGAAGACACCGCTCCTACAAGAGGAGCTTGACGACTGTGGCTCCGCTGCCGCCTTCCTCTTCGGGGGCCAGCGTGAAGACGGTCACCGCTGGGTGGGTGCGCAGGAAATCATGAATCGCCTGGCGCAGCGCCCCGGTGCCCTTGCCGTGCACAATCCGGACCTCCTCCCGCCCGGCCAGGGCCGCATCATCCAGGTACTTATCCAACTCCGCCAGCGCTTCGTCCACCCGCCGCCCGCGCAGATGAATTTCCCCGGGCACGGTCAGCTGCTTGCGCATGGTCAATAGCTCCCCACCCGACGCCGGAGGTGGCGCCTCGGAGGCTTCGTAGAGGTCCTCGATCGGCAACTCCACGTTGAAGGCCCCCACCGCTACCAGCGCGCGATCCTGCCCCAGGAGTTCCAGGACCGTCCCCTCGCGGTTCCAGTCCGCGACACGCACCCGCTGGCCTGGCTCGACCTTCGACAGCGGCCGGGGCGCCTCCGGCGGCGCCACCGCCTCTTCGGCCTGGCGCATCTCCTCCTCGAGGGCCTGCTCCTCTTTTCCCAGAGCGGCCTGCTCCTCGGCCAATTCCGCCCGCAGGCGTTCGGACTCTGCCGTGTGCCTGGGTTGTGATTGAAGCTGGGCGATGATCTCGCCGGCCTGCTGCCGCGCCTGGCGCACGATCTCCTGTGCTTCGGAGAAACCCCGGGACATGGCCTCCCGCCGCTGGCGATGAAACTCTTCTAGCTCCTGGGCATGCTGTTCGCGCAGGCGTTCCAGCTCTTCGCTGGTTTCCGCCGCTTCACGTCGCCGCTGGGAAAGCTCCTGCTGCGTGCGCTCCACCTGAGCCAGGGCCCGCACGAAGTCGCGTCCCACCTCGCCCAGGCGCTGCTTGGCGCGGGCTACGATGGCTTTCGGCAGACCCAGGCGCTGGGCAATGTTGAAGGCGTTACTGGAGCCCGGCTGGCCGATCAGCAGGCGAAAGGTGGGTTCCAGCGTCTTGGCATTGAACTCCACGGAGGCGTTCTCCATGCCCTCCTGCGCATAGGCAAAGGCCTTCAACTCGTTGTAGTGAGTGGAGACTGCCGTCAGGCAACCGGCGGCGTGCAGCGACTCCAGGATGGCCTGGGCCAGCGCCGTACCCTCGGTGGGGTCGGTGCCGGCGCCGATTTCGTCGAGCAATATCAGAATCGGTCCCTCGCCCTGTCGGGTGGCAGCCTGCACCCGGTTCAGCACCTTCACGATCTGCGTCAGATGCGAGCTGAAGGTGGACAGCGACTGCTCCAGGCTCTGCTCATCGCCGATGTCGGCGAATACATGGGCGAAAACGGGCATCTGGGCCTGAATCCCCGCGGGCACGTGCAGGCCAGACTGCGCCATCAGCACCAGCAGGCCAGCCGTCTTGAGCGCCACGGTCTTGCCCCCGGTGTTGGGGCCGGTGACGACCAGTGTGCGGAAGTCGCCCCCCAGGCGGAAGTCAATGGCGACAGCCTTGGCTCCCAGCAGGGGATGCCGCGCCTCTGGCAGGCTCAGAATCTCTCCCGGTCTCGGCTCAACTGCCTGCTCTTCCAGTGCCAGGCGCGCCTTGGCGAAGATGCAGTCCAGCGCGGTGAGGCGGCGCAGGTCACTACGCAGGGAGGCGGCCTGTGCGCCCACCAGCCGGCTGAGCTCGGCCAGGATGCGCTGCCTCTCCTCCTCGATGGCCAACTCCGTTCCACGCAGCTCGTTAGCCTGACCGACGACCGCCATGGGCTCCATGAACAGGGTTAGCCCGCTGCTGGAGCGATCGTGCACCAGGCCGGGAAAGCGCGACTGAAACTGCGTCAGCACGGGCAGGCACAGCCTCCCGGAGCGCTCCACCACCAGCGGGTCTTGCAGTATCCCCTTGCGGAAGAACTCCTGTGCGAGGGCTTCCATGCGCTGGCGCAGGCGCTCGCGGAGGACCGTGCGTTGTCGCATCAGACGCGACAGCTCAGGAGAGGCGTCAGGGCGAACCTCGCCCTCCTCAGTGATGGCCTGGCCAATGGCCTCCTCCAGGTCGGGGTAGCTCCCCAGGCGCAAGCCCAGCGTGACCAGTGGAAGGTGGCTCGAAGGCTCCCCCTCGCCCCAGCGAATCGCAGATTCGCGCGGGGAGAGGGGGACGGGGGGTGAGGCCTCTGCCCGCTCAAAGTACCCTCGCATCCTCCGGCAGGCGCCGGCCAGGTCTCGAACAGCCAGGAGTTCCGTTTCCGGCAGGACGGCGCCCACGCCCGCTCGCTCCAGCGTCTCGTGCAGGTCAGCAACCCCGCCGAAAGGCGGCGCGCCCAGGGCAGTCAACAGCGCCCGCGCTTCGGAGGTCTCCCGGAGGCGCGCGAAGACCCAGTCGGCATCCGGGCGGGGTCTTAGCGCCAGGCAGCGCTCGCGCCCCAGATGAGTCTGGGCCTGCGCGGCCAGGAGGGCCAGTACCTTGTCAAACTCCAGAACTCGAAGCGTGCGCGCGTCCATAGGGGCAGACTACAGTCCCAACCTCTCCCGGTGTTGGCTCAGGCCATGCTCGAGGAACTGCGCCAGCCGCCCCGCTTGAAGCTCATGGAGTGGCGGGGGAGGCACATCCGCCTCACGGACTTCCTCAGCCATGAGCGCCAGCAGTGTGCCCTCGACGCTCAGCGCCAGTGCCGGCAAGCAATAGCCCCCCTCCAGGATCACCTGCACCCGGCCAGAACATAGCTCGTCCGCGAGCGTCTTCGCCCGTCGCGTCAGCTCGTGAAAGCTGTCTGCGGTGAGACCCATCTGCGTGAGCGAGTCACGCCAGTGCGCGTCATACCCCGCGTCCAGGATGAGCAGATCCGGCTGGAAGCGACGGATGAGCGGATCAAAGAGCTCCTCCCAGGCTCGCAGGTAATGCTCCTCACGCGCACTCTCGGGTAAGGGCAGGTTGACGTTTAGCCCCAGGCCGGCGTCCAACCCCAGCTCATCCACCGTTCCGGTGCCGGGGAAGATGCCGCGCTCGTGTACGGACATATAGAGCACGTCGCCGCGAGCGTAGAAGATCTCTTGCAGACCGTTGCCGTGATGGGCGTCGAAGTCGAAGATCGCGACGCGCTCCGCTCCGGCACGCAACGCCGCCTCGGCGGCCAGCGCGCCATTGTTGAGGAAGCAGAAACCCATGGCCCGCGCAGGGAGGGCATGATGCCCGGGTGGCCGGACCAGACACAGCGCCTGGAGATCCGCACCGGCCATAAGCGTTTCCGCCGCCGCCATGCACCCCCCGGCTGCCACACGGGCGGCCTCCCAGGTGCCTTCAGTGGCGATGGTATCGGGATCGAAGGTCTCTCCGCCTCCTTCGCTGGCCGTTTGCAGCTCCTCCAGATACCACTCCTCATGCACTGTGAGTAACTGCTCCACCTCTGCCGGGTCGTGGACCAGCGGGACCGTCTCCTCCCACAGGCCGGAGCTGGTCAGCCGGTTGACGATGGCCTCGAGCCGCGCGGCGTTCTCGGGGTGCCAGGGCACCCCATGCTCCAACATCCGCCCGTCATAGACGCGGATGATCATGCTCTGCCTCGGGCCAGCGCGAGGGCCTGCTGTGTCGTCTCCAGGCCGCGGCGGGCTTGTGCCTCGGGGTCCAGGGTGAAGTCGAAGACCTCGATGTCGGCATAGCCCTCATACCCGATCTCTTCCAGCGCTCCGAGAATCGGGGTGAAGTCCGTGCTTCCATAGCCCGGCGCACGGCCATTATGGTCATTGAGGTGGAAGTGCCCCAACCGCTCGCCGGTCGCCCGGATCGCCGCCGGAAAGTCAATCTCCATGTCCACCGCACTGTAACAGTCGAGGATGACCGCGACATTGTCCCGGCCTATCTCCTCTGCCATGCGTACCGCTTCGGCGGCGGTAAAGAGGAGAGTATTCTGGGTCTTGGGGGCCAGGGGCTCCAGACAGAGCTTGAACTTCTCGGCGCCGGGCAGGTCAGCGCAAGCCACCATCGCCTCGGCGAACCACTCCCAGGCCTGGGCGTAGGTCACGCCGGGGCAGAGACCGCGCTGCAGCGGCGAGCCCACCACCGCCATCCTCCCGCCAATCTCCACGCCGAAGCGGACGACGTCTTGCAGGTAGGCGATCGTCCGCTGCCGGACCTCGGCCTCCGGGTGAGTGACGTGATAGCCCTCGGTCCTGGCCAGCAGCCAGTGTATCCCCGCCACCTCCACGCCAGTGGCGGCGGCAAGCTCCCGGAGCCGCCGGCGCTGTTCGGCGGTGATCTCTCTCACGTCGGAGGCCAGCGTGAAAGAAGCAAACTCCAGGGCAGCAAAGCCCAGCTCGGCGGCGAGTTCGAACTGTCGCTCCAACGGGAAGGATTCAAAGATCTCGTTACACAGCCCCAACTTCACAGTCTTCATCCTCTCAAACTAACCGCCCCGCGAACCTCAGCCAGCCTTGCAGCAACCCCCTCCTGCTCCCGACGTGAGTCTGGGCTCGCGGCCCGTTCTGCAATTATCCACAATTCCCGCGCCGGCGCAAGGTCACTCGCTGAGGTAGTGCAGATACCAGCGGCGACTGCACAGACCGGTACGGCGGCAGGCCTCCTGCCCGGGTCTGCAGTGCCGCTCAGGGCCGTAGGCGTGCCGCCCCATGTCAGCTCGCATTACCTCCCGGAGGTCCTGGCTCCTGCGAGGCTCCTGATCTGGACCACATGACTCCTCGCGCAGCTCCTGGCAGACCTCCTCGATCCAGCGCCGGACCTGGAGGGTGCTCATCTCCAGGCGCCTGGCAGTCTGCCGGTAGGTATACCCCCGGGCCAGCATGCGAAAGGCGAGACGCTTGCGCGGCGGTACATGACTGCGCGTTAGCAGGCGCAGGGCAAACTGCAGACTGCCGGTGGCCGGCGGCAGGGCCTCCGCCTCCAGAACCGGGTGATTCCCATCCCGCCGGACAGCGCGGCGAAGCGCCCGCTCGGAGTAATAGGGATAGCTTTCCTGGGGACCGACTGCCACCCGGGCTAGCAACCGATTCGCCATCTCCTCCAGGACCATCTCCCGCGCCGCCTCCGGGTCCACCGAACGGAATTGTGCTGAATTATGCTGGTTCACAGGTCTCCACTCCTTGCCGACAGGATCTGCGTTACGGTCTGCGCTACGGCAGGGAGCAGGCTAGAGCAGGAGGCCTTGGCGAATCTTTGGCGGAATATGGTATTTCACTGGGATAAGTCTGGGCGAAGCCCGCCCCGACGGGAGGAACAGCCATGAACACGTACAGCCTCGCCTCGCGGACGTTGCCGTTGGACGACTCCTGGGAGGTGATAGTGGTCGGCGGGGGGCCAGCCGGAAGCGCGGCCGCCACCGCAGCCGCACGTGAGGGCGCCAAGACGCTGCTGATCGAGGCCAACGGCGCTCTGGGAGGCATGGGGACCCTAGGCTTGGTGCCTTTTTTCTGCGGCTACGCCGATGGCGAGAAGTTTGTCGCGCGCGGTTTAGCCGAGCGGGTGCGGCTGGAGATGATCGCGGGCATGCCCCACGAGATTGATCCGGAGCCGGATTGGCTCCAGTTCTGGCCCTCCATTGACCCCGAACGGCTCAAGCGCGTCTACGACGAAATGGTCACGGAAGCCGGAGTGACGGTGCTCTTCCACACCACACTTGCCTCAGTGGAGACAACCGAGGCTGGCGTGGAGGCCCTGATAGTGGCCAACAAGACGGGGCTGTCGGCGCTGCGTGGTCAAGTGTACGTGGACTGCACCGGGGATGGCGACCTGGCTGTCTGGGCCGGAGCAGAATTTGAGAAGGGCGACGGGGAGGGAAATCTGCAACCTGCTACCCATTGCTTCCTGCTCACCAACGTGGACGACTACGTTTACGAGCACGCCTCCCGGTCGCCAGAGGTTCAGGCCCGAGAACCGATACGGAAAGCCCTCAAGTCCGGGCGCTATCCTCTGATCGTGGACCTCCACGCCTGCCGGCGGCAGATAGGCCCCGGCACCCACGGCTTCAACACCGGACACGTATACGAGGTGGATGCCACCGACCCGATGAGCGTAACCCGAGCCCTGATGCACGGCCGCCAGCAGGCAGAGCAGTACCGTGCCGCCCTGGCCGAATTCTATCCGGGGTGCGAGAACGCTTTCCTGGCGGCCACCGGCGCTGTGCTGGGGGTACGCGAGACGCGCCGCATCCTCGGCGACTACATGCTGACCATGCAAGATTACCTCGCGCGACAGAGCTTCCCGGACGAGATTTGCCGCAACGCCTACAATATTGACGTGCACGGCACCGCTCCGGACCCCGCGGCCGCCGACAAGGACCACGAAACCTTCATGCGAGAGATCCGCGAGCGGGTCCGTGAGTATGCCCCGGGCGAGAGCTTCGGGGTGCCCTACCGCTGCCTGACGCCGCGCGGCCTGCGCAATGTGCTGGTTGCGGGGCGCTGCATCTCCACCGACCGCCCGGTCAACGGAAGCGTGCGTATCATGGCCTGTTGTCTGACCACCGGCGAAGCGGCGGGACTGGCAGCCGCTTTGGCTGCACGAGATTCTGGCGATGTGCATGACATAGACACGGAGGACCTGCGCCGGCGCTTGCGGGGATACGACGCATACTTGCCTTGAGGTGTGAGAATATGACGGATCACGCTCTGTGTTGGGAAATGCTCGGACGCTGGGCGGCTTCGACAGAGCGCGACTGGTATGTACTACCTGGTCGGCCGGAGCAGGGCTGCTACGGCACTGGCTACAACAACTGGGGCGTGCAGACCAACCAGAAATGTGTTGGCGCTATGGCTGCAGTCGCCTGTCTCGCACCGCCAGGACAGGTGGATCAGGAGTGGGCACTGGACCGGGCGCTCGCGGCCCTGCGCTTCAGCCTGGCCAGCCACCTCACCGGCGAGGGCTCATGCACCGACGGCACGCAGTGGGGGCATACCTGGATCAGCGCCCTTGGCCTGGAACGCATGATGTTCGGCGTGAGGCTGCTCGAGCCGCACCTGACCAACCGCGACAACGAAGCCTTGCGGCGCGTGTTGACCGACGAGGCCGACTGGCTGCTGCTGCACCACCAGAAGGGTCCGCACGAGGGGATTTTTGGGCATGTCTGGGACGACAGCGGCCGGAACGCTCCCGAATCCAATCTGTGGAATGGGGCCATGCTCTGGAGGGCCGCCGTCGCCTGTCCGGAGCACCCGCACGCTGCGGACTGGCAGGAGTACGCGCACCGGTTCCTGATTAACGCAGTCAGCATCCCCGCGGACGCTACTGACGAGACGCTGGTGGCTGGAAAGCCGATCCGCGAGCGCCACGCCGGAGCGAACTTCTTTCCCCATTACGCTCTTGACCACCACGGCTACCTGAATGTGGGCTACATGGTAATCTGCCTGTCCAACGCTGCGCTACTGCACTTTGACCTCCAGGCTGCCGACCTGCCGCGCCCGGAATCCCTGGATCATCACCAGGCCGATCTGTGGGCAGTCACGCGACGGATGATCTTCGGCGAGGGCCGGCTGGCCCGCCTGGGAGGTGACACCCGCGTACGCTACGCCTACTGCCAGGACTATCTTCTGCCCGCCTTGATGTACGCCGCCGACTGCCTACACGACGCGCATGCCCCCGCCTTGACGCAGAGTCTCGTGAAACTGATGGCCCAGGAACAGCAGGCAAATGCGGACGGCAGCTTCTACGGCGAGCGGCTGTCTACGCTGCGCACACAGAGTCCCTATTACTTCTGCCGCCTGGAATCCGATCGCGCCATGGCGCTGGGCTTTCTCTTGACCTATGCTGAGCGCATTGCTCCGCCCCCGCCACCCACCGAGAGCTTTGAGGATAGCGTGGCCGGGGCGTGGTCGGAGCCGGAGCATGGGGCGGTCCTCCACCGCAACCCCCGGCGTCTGGTCTCCTTCGCCTGGCGAGCGCACGGCCTCGCCCAGGGTCTGTGCCTGCCACCGGACGATGGACACCTCGCCGAGTGGTCACAGAACCTGGGGGGGCGCCTCCGCTGTCTGGGAGACGACGGAATCATCCGCGGCGGCCGTACCACTCACCGCCAACTCCTCACCCACACCATTGTCGAGTTTGACGGTGGTTTCCTGACCTATGGGACTATCCTGGAGGGTCTGGACCTCACCATCCCGGAGGGCTGGAGTGGGAGCTACGCGCTACCACATCATCTGGCCTTCGCGGCACTCCCTGACGGCCGCACGGTTGTAGGCTTGCAGCACTGCCGGAACGGAAGGCTCCGGGCTTACCTGGCCGAAACCAAGGGCCTCCTGCTTAACCTCCCCAACGACCTGTTCAACGACTACCGCCGCACGCTGGTTACGGCCCAAGGCCGGGTCACCCTCCGCAGTCCGGCGGCGTGTGAGGAGACGCTCAGTCTCGATAGCACCTGGGCGGTCCTGCACACCAGACTGGGAGTCATGGGTCTGTATGGCGCGTCCAGCCTGGCCCTCTCGCGCAGTCCAGCCCGCCGCGGCGGCAAGTACAACTCTTTGTACGTCGAGGAGCTCTGTTACCCTTGCCGGACCGAGCTCTGGGCTGCTGATCCGGGGGAGACCGTGCTGGATGTGGGCTGGGCCCTGGTGGCCTCCGCCACCGCCACCGAAATGCGCCGCTTCGCGGCGGCAAACGCAGCCCCCGTTCCCACCAGTCTGCCGCCGGACCTGCGCGCGGTATGCGTGACCGGACTGGATGGACACCAGTATCTCCTGGCGCTGAACGTTGGGACGAGCTTGGTGGAGATGGGCAGCGCAGCTTGGCTTCCGCGAGACCTGGTAGAGCTGGGCACGCCAAACAGACCACTGGAGACTCGAGAGTTGCTGCCCGGTAACGCGATCCTACTGACGCAAGAAAGTTAGGTGCCGGAGGCCTTGTCAGCACTCCCCTGTCTGCGCTATAATTTCGCCGATTCTCATGAAACGTGAAGTTACGTGTACCAGTGGGGAGATTCGAGCCGCCTGGGTCTGGCGACCTTGGAGATAAGACCGGGTGGCCCGTGCGTGCCAGGCAGTTCTCACCAATAACTCAGCAGAAGATATGCGTGGGCCAGCCCGTCTGGCCCATTCGTTGTTTCTACCTATCGGCTCGACGGCCCCAGCGGCCTCTGGGAGGTACCCATCATGCGTGTTTTATCTGGAATTCAGCCTTCAGGCGCCCTGCATATAGGCAATTACTTCGGCGCGCTCAGGCAATACCTGGACCTGCAGCACGAGCACGACTGCTACTACTTCATCGCCAACTATCACGCCCTGACCAGTGTACACGAGGCGAAGGAACTGCGTCAGCGCACCCTGGAGGTGGCCGCGACCTTCCTCGCCCTGGGCCTGGACCCCCAGGTGGCGACCATCTTCCTGCAGTCGGACTTGCCGGAGGTCACGGAGCTCACCTGGCTGCTCTCGACGGTCACGCCGATGGGCTTGCTGGAGCGCTGCCACGCCTATAAAGACAAACTCGCCCAGGGCCTGCCGGCGGAACACGGCCTGTTTGCCTACCCGGTACTGATGGCGGCCGATATCTTGATCGTGCAGGGAAATCTCGTGCCGGTGGGGCAGGACCAAAAGCAGCATGTGGAGGTCACCCGCGATATCGCTCTCCGCTTCAACAACCGTTATGGCGAGGTATTCACCCTGCCGGAGCCACTGATTCTCAAGGAGCTGGCAGTCATTCCCGGACTGGATGGGCGCAAGATGTCCAAGAGCTACGGCAACAC
>LSQX01300170.1_pt1 | contig 47218 bp, 35 predicted proteins | sample 654561 | NCBI WGS metagenome assembly LSQX01 (sample SAMN04489861, study PRJNA283612) | anaerobic digester metagenome | isolation source: 4 biogas reactors fed with cattle manure at either 37C or 55C with and... | place: Denmark: Kongens Lyngby | collected 2014
GCCCATTCAAGCGGACTATCCAACTCAAGACAGACAACGGTGTCCGGTGGTGTAAGGGGTTGTTCAGGAAGCTGAATTCGTACTCGATAAGACATATTGCCCGGCGTGTATGTCTGAACATAATTCAACTCTTTGCCGGGGTCAGCAAGTAGATAGGCTTTTGTCACCCTTGGACGGAGCATCTGTAGGTGAATAATATGATCTTCATCTGGCCAATTAAATACATGTAAAAAGAGCTTTCCGGGCTTGTAGGTCATTGCTCCAAAATTCAGCACATAAGGATAATCAGGGCAGGCTACCGTGTTACGGATGGCATCCTCATTCACTTTGAGCCATTGACCAACCTGCCGGAGGATGTCCGCCGATTCCTGAGGTATAACGCCTTTAGCATCGGGTCCTACATTTAGCAAATAATTACCTCCCTTAGAGTTAATATCAACCAGAAGTCTTATTATTTGTGCAACAGGCTTCCATTTGCGATCTCCGGCTTTATATCCCCAGGTGTCGTTTAGTGTAGCAGGCGTCTCCCACGGCATGTTATATGAACGAGAAGGAATACTATTATCACCCATGGATTTATAATCCCCAAAGTTGTGGCCTACCCGACTATTGAGTAAACAATTTGGCTGGAGTTCCGCAATAAGATCGCGTATCTTCTTGGAATATTCGTAGGCCATTGTCATCGGCGTATCGCACCAAATCAGACCTATAGGGCCATAGTTGGTCAAAAGTTCGCGAAGCTGAGGCTCACATTTCTCTTTATAATATATGCTAAAATCCTTTTTATCTTCGTCATAATCCCAAAAGTTGTTCAGTCCGTGAGGATGAGCCCAGTCCTGAGCCTGAGAGTAGTAAAAACAAAGTTTCAGTCCGTATTTTTTACAAGCTTCAGCCAGTTCTTTCATGGGATCTCGTTTAAAAGGCGTTGCATCAACAATATTGTATGGATCACAGTAGCTCTTAAACATTGCAAAGCCATCATGATGCTTTGCTGTTATAACAATATATTTCATACCAGCATCATAGGCAAGTTTTGCCCACGCGTCCGCATCAAAGTCAACAGGATTAAACTCTTTAGCCAATTGGCTATATTCTTTAAAAGGGATCTGTTCACGATACATTATCCATTCTCCGATACCGTGAACTTCCTTTCCCTTCCACCTTCCTGCCGGAATTGCATACAGTCCCCAATGAATAAACATCCCAAACTTTGCTTCATTCCACCAATCTAGTTTGTGAACATCATACATTTTTCCTTCTCCCTTCACATCATTTATTATCATTTATTTATCACTTATTTCTTTTAATGTCAATAAAACCGCTAACCGTTTTAAACAAAAAATATCATCTGTATTATTAAGCGGTATCCTTTAGTATAATCGTTGATCTTTCACGTTAAGAAGACTAATACTGCTGGTTTGGTTTTTTGATATGTTTTGATCATGTACTGGAATATCTAGGATTTAATCAAACCTTTTTTTCATTATATCAGAAAAACAAGAAGCAAATATCAATAGATTATGCTATTATTAATTTATCACAAAAATATTAATAAGAAAATGCTCAATTTGATACTTTTGATAATTTTGATATTTGAATGGCTTTCCTTTTGGAGCATTTTGAAAAATACGCTATTATATGAATTCTTGAAGAATTTCCCCTTCGCAGACTATATGGAATGTACTTTGAGCATTCAGCAGCAGCGAAAGATATTAGCATCAATTCCCTAAAACAAAAAATTCAACAGTATTTCTCATTATGCTGTATTTTTTCCGTTGACCTCAATTTTACAATGAACTCCGACAAAAAATTCACCTTCATAAATTGCTTTTCAAAATATTATATGGTATATTTTATTAGGTATGGTTTTCTATGAAATTCTGTACATAATATAATTTATAATAATATAAGAAATAACAAAGGAGGTTTTTGTAATGAGCGAATTGAGAGGAGCCTGTATTCTCGGTCAATCGGGCGGCCCCACTGCAGTAATCAATGCTACGGCCGCGGGTGTTTTCCAGGAAGCCTTAAAGCAGGACTGCATAACTGCCGTTTATGGTGCAGCCCATGGAATTCAGGGAGTTTTGAATGAAAAATTCTACGATATAAGCCAGGAAGATCCCTATGAACTGGAATTGCTAAAAACAACCCCATCATCGTTGTTGGGTTCGGTACGTTACAAGCTGAAGGACCCGGATGAAGATGATACCGATTACAAAAAGCTGCTGGATATATTCCGCAAATATAACATACGCTACTTCTTCTACAACGGCGGAAATGACTCCATGGATACCTGCAACAAGATAAGCAAATACATGCAAAAGGTTGGTTATGAGTGCAGAATAATGGGGGTGCCCAAAACCATTGACAACGATCTCTGGGGTACCGACCATTGCCCGGGCTTCGGAAGTGCCGCAAAATATATCGCCTTGTCTACAACGGAAATTTTTCTTGATGTCAGGGCTTATGACACAAAGATGATCACCATTCTGGAAATAATGGGGAGGAATGCCGGTTGGTTGACCGCCTCTTCTGCCCTGGCCTCTGTAAAGGGATATGGGCCTGATCTTATCTACCTGCCCGAGCTGACTTTCGATATCGATAAATTTCTCGACGAAGTAATCTCGGTATACGAAAAGAAAAAGAACATCATAGTAGCCGTTTCCGAAGGCGTAAGGGACAAGGACGGCAAGTATATATACGAATACGGGCCGACATTGACCAAACACAAAGACTCCTTTGGCCATGTCCAGCTAGGCGGCTTGGCAGCAACCCTTGCCGGCATAGTAAAAGAGAAAACTGGCGCAAAAGTAAGGGGCATTGAGTTTAGCTTGCTCCAGAGATGCGCAGCCCATGTTGCATCCAAGACCGACGTTGACGAAGCTTATCTGGCTGGCCAGGCTGCCGTTCAGTACGCGGTGCAGGGGGTTACCGACAAGATGGTGGCATTTGAAAGAGTCGAAGGCAGCGAGTACAAATGCAACATCAAGCTTGTGAACCTTACCGACGTTGCCAATGTTGAGAAAAAAGTGCCCAGAGAATGGATAAATGAGGAAGGCAATGGTGTTACCGACGATTTTATCAAATACGCAATGCCTCTTATCCAGGGAGAATCAAGGCCGCCCTTTGAAAATGGTTTGCCCAGATTTGCTAAGCTGAAAAAGGTATTGGCCACAAAGTAAAAATGTTTTAGGGGAGCACAAGAATGTGCTCCCTTTTATTGCTGAAAAAAATCTAGTTTATCCGGGCGTTCTGAATGGTTATATAGGAAGTGAAGGAGGCAGATAATATGAAGTTTGAATTATTACATCCTGCAGATCAGATAGTAATGATTATGGAAAGAATATACAGATATGGCATGACAACTACATCGGGTGGCAACCTTTCCATTCTTGATGACAATGGGGATATCTGGATAACCCCCTCCGGTATAGACAAGGGATCTTTACATAGGAATGATATAATACGGGTCAAGCCCGACGGAAAAATTGATGGAAATCATAAGCCCTCCGTTGAACTTCCCTTTCACGAAATGATCTATCAAAAAAGACCGGATATAAAAGCCATCATTCATGCCCATCCACCTGCTCTGGTTGCCTTCAGCATAACCAGAAAAATTCCCGACACAAGGCTTATCCCCAATGCCCATCTCATATGTGAACCGGTAGGAATGGCTGAATATGGGGTACCGGGTAGTACAGACTTGGGTAAAAAGATCGCTTTACGCTTTGAAAAAGGAGATAAAACGGTCATATTGGAAAACCATGGGGTGGTATGCGGAGGCGACAATCTGTTTGAAGCGTTTATGGCCTTTGAAACGCTGGATTTCTGTGCCAGGTTGGAACTTAAAGCCAGAAGACTGGGACGACCAAAGAGCTTAACCGACAGGCATATTCAGATATCCAAGTATAAGCAGCATATAACCATGAACGAGTTTATTCCGCAAAAGTTTAGCAGCAAAGAAAGAGAGATAAGAAGGGATATGTGCCGTCTTATACACCGTGCGTATGACCAGCAGCTTTTCACCAGCACACAGGGTACGTTTTCCCAGAGGCTGGACGCTAATTCCTTTATTATCACCCCATATGGCCTTGACAGGAAGTACCTTGACGTTGATGATCTGGTGCGAATTGAAAACGACTGGAAGGAAGTAGGCAAAATCCCAAGCCGTTCGGTATTGCTCCACAAAGCCATATATGGTAAACACCCTTACATAAATTCGGTAATAATAGCCCATCCTCCCAACATTATGGCTTTTGCTGTAACCGAGGAAGAGTTTGAAACAAAAACAATACCTGAAAGCTATATCATGCTACGAAATATTCCCAAACTCCCCTTTGGCTGCACCTTCATGCAAGCAGATATGACTGCCGACGCCTTCTCAAAGCATACCCCCATCGTCATGGTGGAAAATGACTGCGTTATCGTAACAGATGCAACGCTGCTGGGCGCCTTTGACAGGCTGGAAGTAGCTGAGTACAGTGCAAAAGCCATCATAGCAGCAAAAGACCTGGGCGACCTTGTACCCATTAGCGATAAACAAATAGCCGAGATCGAAAAGGTCTTTAAACTGTAAATAAAACCGCTGGCAGTTTCATGCAAAAACGGCCAGCGGTTTACACCATATATCGAGGTAAAATGAGGTTTTTGGCCAATACCGCCTTGATCAGGGTATCCGGCAGTATGGCATGTCATAATATCAGCAGGTTCAGCACTACTTTGCCTCATGTCCATATGCTGTTCAATGCTGAAATATTAAATGAATTCAGCATGGCTTCGCCGCCCTCAGCAAGAAACTGCAGACTTCTGTTCATGTCCCGGTCAAGCACTCCGATGGACATGTAAATTAAACCTTCGTTTCCAAAGATCTCAATAATTGCCCGATCTACCAGAATACGCAAACCGAGCTTCTGCTGTTGGGGCTTTAAAACAGCACATTTATCCATGCAATGGAGTTTTTGTTCTCTGACATCATATCTCAATTTAACACCATGTATATCCACCATTATCCTTTCGGCAGTGCCCAAATCAAAATCACAGCATATATCCAGAAGTTCGTCATTAACATCGACTGTTACCGGAGTACCGTTCTTCAATGCCCTGTATTCACCGGAATGGCTGTGCCGGTACAGCTTTTCTATTTCTTTTACCGGATATCTGAAAAGCCGCACACCCTCATCGGTGGTTCGCAGGGTCAATTCACAGGGGAAGGTCATGCATCCGTTAAAGGGCATACCGGGTATATCAATGGTGGCCCATGATATCTGAATGACCCTGCCGTCATCTTTTGGAATATTGCTCCAGGTCTGGGCAGCATAGCTGTAGCCTGTGATTGAACTGTCGGTTACATGCCTGTATTCTTCGTAAAAATTGCTTCCATCAAAATTGCCGATCAGATAACTTCCGTTGGCACTCCAAAAAACCCATTTTTTGTTCCTCGTATTCCCGTCTACTGGCAATTCAAACAGATCAGGGCATTCTCCAGTTCCCTCAATCCGGTATTCCATAATCTGGCTCCAGTTTTTAAGATCTGGCGAAGCAAACAATGCATAATCCCGGTCCTCCAGATATAATGCCATGATCCAATGCCTGGTATTCTCGTGCCATACAACTTTCGGATCCCGGTTGCCGCTCTTTATCTCCCCAAGGACAGGATTACCCTTATATTTTATCCAGGTACGCCCCCTGTCCGTGCTGTAGGCAATGCACTGGGTAAAGGGACGCCCCTTTGATTGCACGGATGTTCCTCCGGCAGCAGTGTAAAAGAGCACTATAGGATCCTCCTCACCGCATTTAAAACCGGAGGTATTATTAGTATCAACTACTCCGGAGCCGGAAAACATTGTACCCATCTCGTCGGGATACAAGGCATCTTCCAGCTCATCCCAGTGTACCAGATCCCTGCTGACTGCATGTCCCCAGTGCATGTTGCCCCATTTGCATCCATAGGGATTATGCTGATAGAAAAGATGATACTCGCCCTTGTAATATACAAGGCCGTTGGGATCGTTTATCCAGCCCCGTCGGGTAGAAAAATGAAATTGTGGTCGATATTTCTCTCGGTATAGATTTTCGGCCCCTTTAATGACATCTCTCTTTTCAACAACATCAAGTATATGCTCATCATCGGTATCGCAGGCGGTAATGTTAAGCCGTCGTCCGAGCAGCTTGCTTACATCCATAAAAACCCAATAATCCGGTTCTTCTGAAGCCAGCTCAATTTCAAATTCCCGAAACGGTTCATCATCCACGCTACACCTTAGCAATCGCTTGAGTGCCCCGTCTTTAACCGGAAAATTAATATATCGATTCTCAATCAAGATTTCCCTGCTTGTATTCATCGGACTTCCCCCTGCTACCTTTGTTCATACTCCGTTAACCACATTAACCGGTTCCCCTCTTAGGAATGCCTTTAAGTTTTCCACGGCAATATCCATAAGCCTCTGCCTTGCCTCCTTGGGTGCCCATGCAATATGGGGTGTTATTATAATATTCCTGGCTTTCAGTAAGGGGTTATCCTCGCTGATGGGCTCTGTGGAAACAACATCAACTGCTGCTGCGTACACCTTGCCGCTGTTCAGTGCTTCAGCCAAATCCTCCTCAACAACTAATGGTCCCCTAGAAGTGTTTATGATTATTACTCCATCTTTCATCTTTCCAATGGTTTCCTTGTTTATCATGCCCTTTGTACTTTCAAACAGCGGACAGTGCAAACTTATCACATCTGATTCCCTGAGCAGCTCATCCAGGCTTACAAACCTCATGGTATCGCTTTCTAGAGCTTTGTCGACAGTTCGGGTATATGCCAATACCTTCATACCCATCGCCTGGGCTATTCTCGCCGTTGCCCGTCCTATTCTGCCGTACCCTATTATCCCCATGGTCTTGCCGGCCAGCTCTATAAGAGGATACTTCCAAAAACAAAAATCCTTGCTACGGGTCCATTCACCCTTTTTTACCGCTTCACTGTGCTCCCATACATGGTGGCATATCTCGAGAAGGAGCGCAAACACCATCTGAGCCACCGCATCAGTGCTGTAATCCGGAACGTTGGTAACCGGTATACCCTTCTCTCTTGCCGCGTCTACATCAACCACGTTATATCCCGTTGCCAGAACTCCCACCCACTTGATGTTGGGAGCTTTATAAAACGTCTCCCGGGTTAATGGCGTCTTGTTGGTATATACTATCTCAGCATCCCCGATCCTCTCCAATACCTTATCTTCAGGGGTACGGTCATATACGGTCAGTTCGCCCAATCTCTCCAATTCTCCCCAGGACAGATCGCCGGGATTCAATGTATAGCCATCAAGCACAACTATCTTCATCCCCTGATACCTCCATACAATGTTTTCCTTACAATCTTACCCAGGCCTCATTAAGCACCCGTTTCGCATTTGCTACCACTATATCCGGGTCCTCATCGCCCCACGGCTTGACTTCAAAGCTTACAACAGGCGGATTCTCGGTATTCAAAAAGCCTATCTCCATCAACACCCTGAGATACTCCACTAGTTCATCCACATCGTTCTCGCTGTTTGGAAAGCCGAACCTCGGATGGGCATCGCCATACGCTTCATAGGACGGATCAGCTACAACAGCATTCCCCATGTGGGCATGGATTATGTAATCTTTTATCGGAAGTATGGCTTCCTCAGCAGTCTCTCTTAAAAGGGGCAGATGGCTTAAATCCACCAAAAGACCGAAATTATCATATTCCTTTCTTATCTCCTCCGCAAACCTCTTGGCTAAGTCCACCGGGCCTATTATGCTCTTTTTATCCACATCCCAGTCGAAGACTTCAAGAACTATCTTTAAATCTCCCTTTGATTTAGCATAGGCACAAAGCTCCTTGGTAGATTCCACCAGTGCGGCAAAGGCGTCCTCTTTTCTGTCCTCATCATACCTGCCGCTCAGATATGCAAAACCCTTTGCACCCATGTAGTATGCTTCATCAATGCCTTCCTTAAGGTTAGCAACAGCCCGTTTTCTGGCATTGTCGTCAAGATCGTTTATGTTCATTCCCGTGGTCAGCAGCCTGGGTTGACCTCCGTAAGCCACCGTCATATGGGAGGTGTCGAGCATCTTCTTGACCTCTTCTCTTACCTTATCGTCCTTTATCCAGGTAATTTCAATGGCATTGAAATAATCGTCAACAGCTATCTTCCTTATTGTCTCCAGTATGGGTCCTTCCCCTTTCATGGTGTCAGGATAGGCCATGAAATGAATAAGCCCTACCTTCATGTACTTATACATGGATTCATTCATTTGCCCCTTCCTCCTTTTCATATACCTTTTTCCCGATATAAGTTTTTCTGTTGAATTCCTCCTTCACAGAGCTGCTGCATCCACGACATTTACTCCTCAAACTTTAGAACCACCTGTAAACACTTCTCCGTCCCCTTATCCAGCATATCGTATGCCCTTGCACCTTCTTTAAACGGAATAATATGGGTTACAAGGCTTTCCAAATCCAGTCTGCCGCTTTTTGCAAGCTCCATAACTGTTTTTTCCATTCGTAATCGGTTCCACCGATAGCTTATTGCCGGATTAACGGCTTCAATCTGGGAACAGATTATATTTACTCGGTTGTGGTGAAATTCTTCACCCAGATACAGGCGATCCGCGCCGCCCTGTATAAAACCGGAGCACACAACCCTTCCATTATAAGTTGTTGACCTTATGGCCTCGTGGAGGGCTACAGCAGAGCCGGAAATTTCTATGCATATATCCGCACCCTTATTCTCCGTCAAAGCTTTAATTTCCCTTCCAACATCACATTTACGTGGGTTTAAAGTCACATCAGCGCCAAACCTTTTAGAAAATTCCAACCTGTAGTCGTACAGATCCACAGCTATAACCCTTGCACCGTTCAATTTTGCCATTTGGGTAACTATTTGCCCCGGAACACCCTGTCCAAATACAGCTACCGTCTCTCCTATGTGAATATCCGCATCCAATATGGCATTGAGGGCAATTGGTCCCATCTGTGAATATATACCCACTATAGGATTTAAACCGTGTGGAAGCTTATGGTTTTTTGCAAAATCCGCACTTACTATATGCGTTGATTTGTGACCCCAGGTACCGTATATAATATCCCCCGGTTCTATACCCTCAACACCGCTCCCCACTTCTGTTACCCTTCCAACCTCTTCGTAAGCCCCGGCGCCTCTTGCCGGATATATAGAATGCCCTTCCGGCGGATCTTCAAATAATCTCAATTGGGGATTCCATTTCTTTTTACCATAGGGGTTTGTCCCCCGATAGATAGTAAGCTGGGTACCTGCACTTATTCCCGAGTAAAGCGTTGCCAATCTTACCTCGTTTTCCTTGAGCTCCCGCTCCTGGTACTGTTCAAAGCTTATCCTCCCTGGTCCGTCAATTACTAGCATTTCTCCCATATAAGATACCTCCCCATTATTCCAGGTATTTTTTTATTGAATTTATTAAATTTCCTTCTTATCTCGTCTGCTGGATGATAAGTCTTTCTACTTCATTTAATGAAGGCATGGCGGATTGAGCTCCTTTGGCCGTTGTGGATATGGCACCAACGGCATTGGCAAACCTGATGCTTTCCAGTATATCATCTCCGCGGGCTAAAGCAAATGCCAAACCTGCATTAAAAGAGTCCCCGGCAGCCGTGGTATCCACAGCCTTTACACTGAAGCCGGGAACATGAATAAAATCATTCCGGCTTATCAGGTATGCCCCTTTACTGCCAACCTTCGCAACAACACATTTTACTCCTTTTTCTATCAACCTCCGGCCGGCTTTTTTCAAAGCACTGCCCTCATCAATTTTTATGCCCGTCAGCACCTCTATCTCGGATTCATTTGGAGTAATATAATCAATGTGTTTATAAATCTCGTCGGGTAATTCTCCGGCAGGTGCGGGATCCAATATAATGGTTTTCCCGGCTTCTTTTAGCTTTTTTACTGCATAAAAAACGGTGTCCAGGGGGATTTCCAGCTGAAAAAGAAAGATGTCCCGGTTTTTTATTATATCCCAATGTTCATCAATGAAGGCTCTGTCAACCATGCCATTTGCTTCCGGAACAACAACAATATGATTTTCCCCGGTACTGTCCACCTCTATAACTGCAATGCCGGTTGATACACCTTCCTGTATCTTTACACCGTCAGTTGAGACGCCGTTTGCCCGAAGGTTATGCAGATACTGTTGTCCGAACAAATCGCTTCCAATCTTTCCTACCATAAGCACATCCGCACCCAGTCGTCCCAGGGCTACGGCCTGGTTGCCGCCCTTTCCGCCGGGATATGTAGCAAAATCCTCCCCGATAACGGTTTCCCCGGGCTTTGGAAATCTGTCAGCCACCGCTACCAGATCCATGTTTAAACTGCCAATCACGCATGTTTTCATGGTTTGCCCCCTCTCGGAACCAGCAAAGAACAATCTCTTATAATAAAATGTTAATTGACATGGCAGACTATACAGGCAGGTCTCTTTTATGTCTCAGGATCAATCATTGTTGTCCCACTCAATTATAGCACTTATATTATTCTATTTCAAAAACCGGTCACACCCGGCTTTCGTCATTGTAAGGGTTTAAAATAACACCTTCTGCGTTTATGTTGCCTTGAATTAAAATATTTCCATTGGGCCCGCACCTTTATGTTTGACTCCAACTGCGGATTGCACTGGGCTTTTTTTATGCCGTTTTCAATGCATTTAGTGTGTATCTCCTTCATTAAAATGGCGTTAATACCCTTTCCCTGGAGTTCCGGCTTTACCGCAACCAAACATAAATCTATGGTATGATTCCGCTTTAATGCATTTAAAATATATATGAATCCAAAGGGAAACAACCTGCCCCTGGCCTTGCGCAAAGCCAGCGTCAATGATGGAAATGCAATTCCGAATGCCACTACGGTATTGTTTTGATCCAAAATTACTTTTACATAATCCGGATTTACAAAGCTGAAGTATTGTTTGGTATACAGCTCAACCTGTTTGTCGGTCAGCGGAACTACCCCGTACAAGTCGCTGTAGGCATTATTAAGAAGCTGAAATACCCCTTTAACATAAGGCAAAAAATCCTTCGGTTTTTTTGCCTCCAATACTCTTAGTTTAAATCGTTTCAGTGAATTTTGCGCCGCTTTTTCTATAACATCGGGAATTTGCTCCGGAACCTCCAGTTCATATTCCAACCAGTCCACATCCTTAACATAACCGTGCTTTTCCAAATGAATAGGATAATAGGGATAATTGTAGATGGTAGTAAAGGTACCCATCTCCTCAAAACCCTCTATCAACAATCCCTCTCTATCAAGATCGCAAAAGCCCAGGGGTCCGTGTATACCGGTCATACCCTTATCCCTTGCCCATGCTTCCGCAGTCTCCAACAGCCTTTTTGACACCTCTTGATCATCGATGAAATCAATCCATCCAAACCGAGCATTTTTGGCTCCCCATTTCTCAATATAGAGATTATTTATTATACCTGCAATGCGGCCTACTACTTCTCCATCCTTTAAAGCAAGCCAGTATTTGGCTTCACAATGCTCAAAAGCCGGATTCTTATCCCTCCTGAGGGTATTGATTTCATCAATTCTAAGGGGTGGGACCCAAAATTTATTGTCCTTATACAACTTGAACTGAAAATCGATAAACCTCTTCAAATCTCTAATTGTTGTAACCTCTTTTATTTCAATCACGGCTCAACCTCCTCTAACTGGGTATCCGTTTCGCTGCTCTTTTCATTGCTTTCGGCCGGATTCCATTCTTCCAGGCGCTTCATCAATATTGAACGCAATTCTTCCTTGCTGTATTGAAGATGATAAGCCTCTATGAACAGGTAATCCAGGATTTTGTTCAGAAGTTCGGTGCGCTGTTGCGGTGATACCCTTTTTGTGGTTTTTCCGATAAAAGCTCCAATTCCCCGTGTAGTGCGTATAATGCCCTCACGTTCCAATTCCTGATATGCCCTTGCAACGGTGTTAGGATTTACTCCAAGCTGACGGCTGAGTTTCCTGACTGAAGGCAGTTTGTCACCAGGAGACAATACTTTTCCGGCTACAAAGCTTTTTATTTGTATGACAATCTGCACGTAGATGGGTATGGGAACGTCAGGATCAATTACCAAATTTAAAGCAGGTTTTTTCAACATTATATGGAATCACCCCTTTCAAATCTGCTTTGTTGCTGCCGGCACTGCAAACCCGGCCCGGTAGATGTGCAGCATCCCAAATGCTTAGGTGTATTGGTGTATTAGTGAATGAATACACTATAACACTAGCACATGGTTTTAGACCTGTCAATAATAAAGTATTTTCAATTGAAATAAAAAAACACGCCTTACGGCGTGTCTATGTAATCTCATCGATTCCCAAAAAATCATTTGTAATCCCCACAGGGAAAAAAGCAATGAACTTAATCGTTGCGTAAAGAATCAGACAAGTAATTCATATTCTGCAATCACAAGCTTATTTGTAAATTTATAAAACCGGCCGATTGGATACCGGGAACAGCTATCGCTTTATATATTCACGATTTACGATATAAGGACATTCCTTTCCGGTCAAAACATCGATCAGGTTTTGCACCGCCAGCTTGCCCATTTCATTCATGGCTTCATCCGTACTGGAACCTATATGCGGTGTTACAACCGTATTATCCAGTTCAAAAAACAGGGACGAACCCGGTGGTTCTATCTCATATACATCCACTCCAAAGCCACCAAGTTTTCCGGACTTCAGTGCGTTATAAACAGCCTGTTCGTCTATCAATCCACCCCTGGCAGTGTTAACCAATATAGCCCCGTCCTTCATCCTGGCTATGGTATCCGAATTGATAATATGCCTGGTATCAGCAGTAAGAGGCATGTGTAAGGATATAAAATCCGAACGCTCAAGAATTTCATCAAATGAAGATACCTTTATTTGATATTGCTGACAAAAAGAATGATCTATCCACGGGTCATACGCCAATACCCTCATGGAAAAACCCAATGCCCGCTTGGCCACCCTCTTGCCGATGGCGCCCAAACCCATAATTCCCAGCGTCTTGTCATACAGCTCCGTTCCGATTACCCTGGGCCAGCCCCCCTGTCTGGTTTGCCTGTCAGCAAAAGCAATCTTTCGCGCAACCGATAGTATAAGTCCGAATGTTAGATCAGCTACTGATTCGGCATTCACCTCCGGGGTGTTGGTAACTGCAATACCCCTTTGGCCGCAGGCTTTAATATCCACCTGATCATATCCAACGCCGTATCTTGAGATCACCTTCAAGGAATCGGGTGCATGGGCTATTACCTCGGCAGATACATCATCAACACCCGCAATATACCCGTCAACCCCTTCAAGAAGCGCAACAAGCTCCTTTCCCGTCAAGGGACGGTCATACGGATTCAAAACAATTTCATCAGCAAACTCATCCAGCATATTCCAGGCGTCGGGAGTTCTCTTTCTGCTAAAAGTTGTTGGTGTGACCAGTATTTTCATAATATATTCCCACTTCCTCCCTGAATTGGTTTACAGTGAACCATACTGATTCAGCAGACTTTGCTTTATATCCCATAAAGGCTTTGATAAATCCACATAATAATTATGGGGGTTTTCAAACCTTAAAACCTCGGCCCACAGGGTGTTCACCTGTTCCTGACAAAAGCGCCTGATGGTGTGTATATCCGGACTTCTATATATACATTTTCCTTTATCGAATATTTTAACCAATAGCTTCTTTGCAACAAAATCCTTCACAGTTTTTCTTTTCCAAGTATGAATGGGATCAAATATCTCATAGGGTTGGGTATCATCGATCACCTCATCATGCAGGGTTATCACGTCGGCAATGGCCTTCCCGGTAGCCCGTTCGTAAAGCCTGTACACCTGTTTGAAGCCGGGATTGGTTATTTTCTCAACGTTTTCACTTATCTTTATCTTCGGTATGATCTTCCCGTTTTGTTGTACCGCCGCCAGCTTATACACGCCGCCAAATACGGGTTCGCTGCTGGAGGTGATTAGCTTCTCACCTACTCCGAAGGAATCAATTTGGGCTCCCTGTTGCAGTAAGTCCCTGATAATATATTCGTCAAGGGAGCTGGAAGCAATAATCTTACAGTCTTTAAACCCCGCATCATCCAGCATTTGCCGCGCTTTTTTTGACAGATACGCTATATCCCCGCTATCTATACGAATACCCTGCGGTCTGAATCCCCTTGGTACAACTTCTTCCTTAAACACCTTTATGGCATTGGGAACACCGCTCTTTAAAACATTATATGTGTCCACCAGCAGAATGCAATTGGCGGGGTAAGTTCTGGCGTATGCCCTGAAGGCTTCCAGCTCGGAGGGAAACATCTGAACCCAACTGTGAGCCATCGTTCCCATCGCCGGTACACCAAAATCCCTGTCTGCAATAGCGCAGGCGGTACCAACGCAACCACCTATATAAGCGGCTCTGGCTCCCAAAACCGCCCCGTCATAGCTCTGTGCCCGTCGGGAACCAAACTCCATAACCGGCCTTCCCTGAGCAGCTCGCACAATCCGGTTGGCCTTGGTTGCAATAAGACTTTGATGGTTGATTGACAGAAGAACCATAGTTTCAACAAACTGGGCCTGAATTACAGGGCCGACCACTGTTACAATTGGTTCGTTGGGGAAGATGGGAGTACCTTCGGGTATTGCCCACACATCGCAGGTAAATTCAAAATTTTCCAAATACTCCAAAAATTCCTGGCTGAATATCTTTTTACTGTGCAGATAATCCAGATCCTCCTGGGTAAAGCGTAAATTGTTCAGGTATTCTATCAGCTGTTCAACACCGGCCATTATGGCAAAACCGCCCCCGTCCGGCACCTTCCTGAAAAACATATCGAAGTAGGCTACTGTATCTTTAAGGCCATGCTGAAAATACCCGTTGGACATGGTAAGCTCGTAAAAGTCGGTAAGCATTGTAAGGTTCTTTTTTTCTTTCCAATCAATTTTCACCAAATTCGTCATCTCCCAATCAAATTATTATAACAGCTCAGAATCATCCCACTCGGGATTCAGCGTATATACCGCATCCGGTGGGGATTCCAAGTGGGCATTGTCCGCTTTTATTATCATTTTCGATGTCTTGAAAATCTTTTCATGAAAGCTCCTGGTGTTCAATTCCATATCCATAACTGCTTCATAAGCCTTCTTGATTTGTTCCAAAGTAAAATATTTGGGCATGAGACTGAAAAGCATCGGGGTATACCAGACCCTTTTTCGCAGTTGCAACAGAGCATGCACTATTATTACAGTATGATCAAATGCAATCCCATGTGCCTCAACAAGCTCATACCTTGTCCTGACTATCCCGTCTTTCACCGACCTGATAAGCTTTACCACACCCTTTAATTTATTGTCTTCATTGGAAAGGGCTAGCTCGTATTCCCTTTCTGAAATGTATTCGCCATCATGGGTTTCCTTTCTTTGCTTTATTAGCTTTAAGCCGATTTTGAACCACCTTGCATCCCTTGCATCATCACCGGCAAAAACATTTAACCTGGAACCATCCACCAACGCCATGTACGAAATGCTCACGACATGGGTTCTGGGATCCCGCCCCGGGGCACCCCAGGTGTATAACTGTTCCAGGTACACATCTTCCACACCGGTCTCCTCTTTAAGCTCTCGTTTAGCAGCCTCTTCCACATCCTCTCCCCGATTAACGAAACCGCCCGGAAGAGCCCATTTACCCATGAATGGATGATCACCCCTCTTTATCATCAGCACCTGCAAATGCTTGGAAGAATTACTATTCTGCTGCTCTCCTTCGTCACCCATCAGGGTAAACAACAGTATATCAACCGTTACTGCCGGATTATTAGAAGCATATTTATCAGGATCATACCGTTTCAAAAACTCTTCCTCAGTCAATCCCTCGGCATTAACAATTTCATCGGCCACATCCTTCATCTCCTCATCATCCCATAGGCAATACTAATATCAACTAAAGAATAGTATGCACGCTTCGGTTTGTCAAGGGAGACTGTCCAAAATTTCATATACTGATCCAATTTCCAAAGGCAGATAAGTCTGAGATTTATATAGAACTTTTTCATATTTATATTATAATAATGTACTATAGCCCAGATATATCATTTTAAGAAGGGATTTGAACATGTTAAAACGACTTATTGCATCTGATTACGATGGTACGCTTAACCGCAACGGCGAAATTTCAATGGATTAATTCTTAATATTGGAACGGAACTCCAAACATATACAAAAAAGAAGTAAAAACCATAGAATAAGCTGCGGAATCGGCTTTATGGACGGATAAGCATTTATATTTGATTATAATAACATGCTGTATGCAGGCATTATCGCTGATTATTATAGCTTTTTCCCATTCCTTTTTTGCAATCTCCTTTGGTATCGTTTTGGCTTTTGCCGGCTCCATAGCTTTAAAAAATATTTTGGATGCAACGGCCGTAGTCCATCATTCTATGGCTGAAAACAGAAATATCCTTGGTTCCTTCATGACAGCCAGTGATTTTGGAGCTGCTGTGGGAGCAATCGCCGGTTACACCCTAACTGTTGCATTAGGCTACAATGTTATGTACTTGTTGTGTGCATTAACACTACTAGCTATTATAGGGATAATAAGTATTAAACGGTCATAAAAGGTATCCCAAAAAATAAAAATCCGATTGACAAATATTAATGGCTGAGGTAGAATACAAATCATGATGATAATTAGATAGCTAACTAATTAATTTTATTGTTAGGATGGTGATCAATTTGAATTCTATTAATTTGGAAAAAGAGCCGTTAGGGCGCCTGTTTGCCCATACATCAAAGATGCACCGGGATCTGTTTAGAAGACTTGCTCACAATCACGGCTTGGAGCACGGGCAGCCCATCGCTTTAGCAGTCATTGCAGCAAACGAAGGAATCAGTCAGCGACAGTTAAGTGATAAGCTGTTCATCACTCCTGCCTCGGCCACCAGTCTTTTACAAAAGCTGGAAAGAGCCGGCCTTGTGGAGCGAAGGCCTGACCCGAACGATCTGCGGGCCTTTTGCATCTATCTAACCCAAAAAGGTCGCCTTGTGGATCAACAAATGAAAATAGGTTTAATGGAAATTGAGAATGCTTGTTTCGGAAATTTTTCCCAACACGAGCTTGATGAATTTCGACGGCTTCTCATTAAATTCCATGACAATCTCTACAAAATCCTGCATGGATGAGCAGTGTTACAATATCACGGAAACGGAGGATTAATGCATGGGAAAGCTAGTCCGTTATTTAAAACCATACTGGGTCTATGTTCTGTTGGCGCCGCTTTTCATGGCGCTGGAAGTATATATGGATCTTCAGCAACCCAATTATATGGCCGACATCGTGGATAAAGGCATCGCTGCAAGAGACATGCAATTTGTCATGGGCAAACTTTTTGCCATGCTGGGGATTGCATTTATAGGTATGATAGGAGGCATTGGCTGCTGCTACACATCCAGTGTTGCAGCCATCAGCTTTGGTACCGATGTTCGCTCAGCCATGTTCAAAAAAATTCAAACCTTTTCTTTCTCCAACCTGGATCGCTTTCAAACCTCCTCCTTGATTACCAGGTTGACCAATGATATTACCCAACTTGAGAATGTAATTAACATGTCTTTGGGCATGATGATTCGTTCTCCGCTGCTCTGTATTGGTTCTATAGTAATGACAATACGCATCAGTCCATCCCTTGCATCCGTTCTTTTGATTGCCGTACCTCTGACCGTCTTAGGCACCCTGCTGATTATTAAAAAGGGTTTCCCTCTGTTTCGAATGGTTCAAACCAAAATCGACAGGGTAAACAATATCATGAGGGAAAATCTGGCAGGAGTCAGAGTGGTAAAAGCCTTTGTTCGGAAGGATTTTGAAGAAAACCGCTTCAGGGTAGCCAACGAAGACTTGCGTGATACATCCATTAAAGCCGGCAAAATTATGTCAATCGGCATGCCGTTGTTAATGCTTATAACCAATCTAGCAACGGTAGCCGTCTTATGGATGGGCGGCATAAAAGTGCAAAATAGCAGTTTGGAAATCGGAAATTTGATTGCCTTTATCAACTATCTGATAAGAATTATGTTCTCCCTGGTGATGGTAGCTTTCTCTTTTACAGCCTTCTCAAGGGGAAAGGTTTCTGCAGATCGAGTTCTGGAAGTATTGAATGAAGAACCGGATTTAACTGATCCGGCAAGACCCGTACATTATGATTATAAGCAAGAACCACAAATAAGTCGGGGTGAGGTGATCTTTGACAACGTTACCTTCAGCTACAGTCCGGAAGGTGAACCGGTTTTGAAAAACATCTCTTTCACCGCACGTCCGGGCGAAACCGTTGCCATATTGGGTGAAACCGGTTCTGGAAAAACTACGCTGGTCAGTCTGATCCCCAGGCTATACGATCCTCAGGAAGGACGCGTTATTATCGATGGAGTTGATGTGCGGGATTATACCCTGCACAATCTAAGAAAAGGCATCGGAATGGTACTGCAGACATCCCTTCTGTTCTCCGGTACCATCCTGGATAACCTCCGCTGGGGAGATCCTGAAGCAGATCTGGAAAAGGCCGCTGAAGCCGCTTCAATAGCCCAAATTCACGATTTTATTGCTCAAACCCCTGACGGATACGAAACCGATCTGAGCCAGGGAGGGGTAAATCTGTCCGGAGGACAAAAACAGCGCATGTGCATTGCACGAGCATTAATCAAAAACCCAAAAATCCTTATATTGGATGATTCTACCAGTGCCGTAGACATGGCTACCGAGCTTAAGATACAGAACGCATTGCGTAATCGTCGCAATAAATGTACCACCTTCATCATTGCCCAGCGCATAAGTTCGGTTATGGATGCAGATAAGATAATCGTCCTTCAGCAGGGACGGATCGTTGGTATAGGTACTCATAAAGAGCTGCTCGATTCCACTCCCCTGTATAGAGATATCTATAACTCCCAGGTAGGAAAGGAGTTGGTCCTCAATGCCTAAAGATAAACCTTCCGGGAAGATACACGCAGCTCAAAAGTCTGCAGAGACCACCCAACAAAAGAATCAGGCGTCACCATCCTCCAGGCCTAGGCCAGGCATGGGCCGTCGGGGACCGGGCAGAGGGCCTGGCAGACATTTCGCAGTCCCAATGGCAAAACCAAAGGATTTGCGCAAAACCCTGGTTCGTATCGGCGGTTATTTAAAACAGGATGTCCTTCTTCTGATTTTTGTGGTCATAACCATACTGTTAAACACGGCATGTTCTTTGCTAGGACCGTTAGTCATAGGCGATACCATTGATAAATACATTATTCCGGGGGATTTCAACGGGCTGATATGGGCCTCGTTGACGCTTCTGGCTATTTATGGAACCAACTCATTGGCTGCCTTTGTACAGGGATTTTTAATGGCATCTATTTCTCAAAAAACCGTAGCTCGTATGCGAAGGGATTTATTTACAAAATATCAGACCCTTTCATTAAAATTCTTTGATAGCCATACCCACGGAGAATTGATGAGCCGACTCACAAATGACATTGACACCGTATCTATGGTGTTGAGCTTTGGCTTAACCCAGTTTATATCCGGCTTCATCACCATTATCGGAACCATCGTTCTGATGCTGGCAAAAAGCCTGGTTTTAACCCTGATAGTTCTGGCAATAGTTCCCCTTATGATGCTGGTAACCCGGCTTATCACCAAATACACCGGAAAATTGTTTGTCGAACAACAAAAGACCTTGGGCGAACTCAACGGAAAAATCGAAGAAACCATTTCGGGACAGCGAGTGGTTAAGCTCTTCTGCCGGGAAGAGCGGGTTATCAGCGAGTTTGAGCAATCAAACCAGCAGCTGAAGAAAACAGCCTTAATGGCACAGGTGCTGTCCAGAATCATGGGTCCCTCCATGAACATGCTTAACAACCTGGGCTTTGCACTTGTGGCCGGCATCGGAGGTTTGCTAGCATTAAATAATGTTGCCGGTGCCATTACAATTGGTACAATCTCGATATTTTTGAACTATTCCCGGCAGTTTACCCGCCCGATAAATGAACTGGCCAATCAGTACAATATGGTATTGTCTGCAGCTGCTGGAGCCGAGCGGGTATTCCAGATCCTGGATCATGAACCTGAACCGGAGGACGTTCCCGATGCCATTGACCTTAAGGAGACCGGTGTAAAGGGTCATGTAGAATTCAGAAACGTTTCATTTGCATACGATGACGAGAACCTGGTGCTCAAAAACTTCAATCTGAAAGTAAAGCCAGGTCAGACTGTCGCCCTGGTCGGTCCGACCGGTGCGGGTAAAACCACGGTAATAAATTTGTTAACCCGGTTCTATGATGTCAAGGAGGGTAGCATCCTCATCGATGGCATAGATATACGCAAAATTAAGCGGAGCAGCCTCCGTTCTTCACTGGGAATCGTGTTGCAGGACACCTATCTTTTCAATACAAGCGTTCGGGAAAATATTCGGTACGGACGGCTGGATGCCACAGATGAAGAAGTGGAGCAGGCAGCAAAAATTGCCAATGCCCACGGCTTCATTACCCGCCTTCCCCAGGGTTACGACACTATCTTAATCGATGACGGCGGAAACTTAAGCCACGGCCAACGCCAGTTGCTGGCCATTGCCCGGGCCGTTCTGGCCGACCCTGCAATACTAATACTGGATGAGGCAACCTCCAGTGTTGACACTCGAACGGAAATATATATACAAAGAGCCATGCTCAACCTCATGAAAGGGCGTACCAGCTTTGTCATCGCCCATCGGCTGAGCACCATCCGGGATGCCGATATAATTGTTGTAATTCACAACGGCCAATTGATTGAACAGGGCACCCACGAAGAGCTACTGAACAAAAAAGGTTTCTATTATAATCTGTACCAAAGCCAGTTTGTTCGTACAAAGCAGATTGCGGAAGATGAAGCAGGGGCAAAAGCAGCTTTATAAAATAAAGGGCTCTTGTGCCACAGGGATATCCCAAGTTCAAGAGCCCTTTCATTCTGATTTGTGCTATGCCAACCTAAGTCCAAGGTTTCTGGCATACTCCAACGCTTCGCTGAATTCCTGCATCGTCAGCCTTCTTGCAATCTCGTCATACCTGTATGCATGATAGTGAGGTCTGTACTGATCCATGAGATTTACCAAACAATCAGGAGAAAGCTCGTCTTTTATGAATTGCAGTATTTCCTTGGTATCATCCAATCCTCCCGGCATCACCAGATGCCTAATTAAAAGCCCCCGGTAAGCAATACCACTGCCATCCACCTTCAAACCTCCCACCTGGCGATCCATCTCTCTCAAGGCGTTTTTTGCATGCTGGGGATATTTTTTCGCCCGGGAATATTTTGCGCCACGTTCATCGGTATTATATTTGAAATCCGGCATATAAATATCGACAACGCCATCCAGCAATTCCAAGGTTTCAATTTTTTCGTATCCTCCACAATTATAGACAATAGGCAGCTTCAAGCCTTTCTGAACGGCAATATATATTGCCTCCAATATGTTGGGCACAAAATGGGTGGGTGAAACCAAGTTAATGTTGTGGCACCGATAATAGTCCTGTATCACCAGCATAATTTCAGCCAAGACCTCATTGGAGACATCTGCACCTTCCCCGCCGTGGCTCAGTTCATAATTCTGACAGAAGACGCACCGCATATTGCAGTGCCCAAAGAAGATGGTGCCCGAACCATTCCTGCCTACCAACGGGGCCTCTTCCCCGAAATGAGGACCATAGCTGGCAACAACAGCTTTATCCCCGGCACGACAGAAGCCGGATCTTTCAGCCCTGTTGATTCCACATTCATGGGGACATAACCTGCATTCCGACAGATGCTTTTTCGCCTCGGTTACTCTATCGGCCAGCCAGCCGCTTTCAAACAGCTTTGTGTATCCCGGCTTAAGGCTTTTATTCATCTCGTTCACTCCTCAACAAGGCGGAATCCCCCCCCCACCGACTTCCAGCCACAGAAATCGCTTCACAATCTGCTTTTGCACCGTGATATCATCTCTCATCAATCAAGGGGATAACTGCATCCATGCACGGTTCAGAATGATTTATATGTCCACCCCTATGAAGGTGCGTACTAGAAATCCGATTAAAAAGGTAAAGGCTGCCACCCCCAGGCTAATGGATACCATCTCAATAAACCGCTTTTTAAACGATAAATCCTTTGCCACCGAAATATAGAAATTAAAAGCAAAGATAACCACAATGGCATTTATAATCGTAAAGCCAAGGCACGCCAGGTAACTGTCAAACAACAGATACGGAAAGATCAGAAACAACACCGTGAATATATAGGCAACTCCCGTATAGATGGACGATTTAAGCGGGCTGGCGGTATCCTCCGTATCAGCTTCCGATTTTTTTGATAAATATTCAGACGCTGCCATCGAAAAAGATGCCGCAATTCCGGTTATAAAGCCGGTAAGTGCGATAAGTTTTGTATTCTGAAGAGCGAAAGTTAATCCGGCCAGAGTACCCGTCAACTCCACCAAAGCGTCGTTCATCCCCAGTACCATCGAACCTATATAGTTGAGATGTTCTTCCTCAATAAGTTCCATCAGTTCTTTTTCATGCCGGTTTTCTTCCTCTACGATAAAGCGTATCCTGGGAACGCTGTCAGCCAATTGAGAATATACCTCTTCGGCCCTTTCTTCCCCTTTTTCCATCAGCTTGATACCGAAGGTAAGACCAAATACCCTGGCAATCAACGTATACATCCATATCTTCCATCTGCAGGGCTTAATTTCCTTCCTTGTAATGTTTGTCCACAGCTTATAATGTGCCAGTTCTTCCCTGCCTATTCGTTCCAGGATCGCCTGATTGTTTCGATTTCTTATCATCCTGGACAACCTTGAATATATATGATATTCGGTAATTTCGTTCTTTTGAGCAGCTAAGACAGCCTTTTGCACTTGCTCATCCATGCTCTTGAAATCCATAATAGTTTACACCTCCAAAATTTTATATATCAATAGACTCCATAGAATCTACGCCTGACAAAATACCTATGCATAAGCACACCAGCTATAAAGCCGCTTATATGTGCCCACCATGCAATACCACCAACGCTGCTCCCTCCTACCCATTGAGTTACTCCGGAAAGCAGCTGGCTTATAAACCAGATAATTAAGTATATGAAGGCGGGTACATGTATAAACATGGGCAAAAATACAAATACCGGTACCAAGGTTGCGATCTTCGAATGGGGGAACATCACGAAATAAGCACCCATCACACCGGCAATGGCCCCCGACGCTCCCACAGTGGGAACGGATGAAGCAGGATTGAACAAAAAATGGGTAAAGCCCGCTATCAGGCCGCATAATATGTAAAAAATCACAAATCTTGCATAACCCATAAGATCTTCCACGTTATCTCCAAATAGCCAGAGCATCCACATATTGCTTATTAAATGCACCCAATTTCCATGGAGAAACATGCTGGATAACATCGGAAGATAGGTTTGGGTTTCAAAAATTCTCAGTTCTATAAGGGATCTTAGAAATCTGACAGGAACAAAGCCATATTGATAGACCATTTCGGCAAATTCCCTGTCGGGCAACAGCCACTGATTGACAAACAACAGCACATTAACGACAATCAGGGTCAATGTTGCATATGGGGTGCGCCTGCTGGGAATGTTATCCCTTATAGGTATCATGCTTGCATCTCCCCTGAACAAAATTGAAAAAATCCCAGGTTTTACTTTTCAAAACCAAGCTCTGCTTTAAGTGCATGAGCATGGTAGCCTTCTGATGCCAAAGCAAATTTTTAAATCCATACCGACATACACCATACCTTTCCGGATGCCGACCCCAACAGATGATGTTTCATCCGCCGTTCCGTATCGGAAATAACATGGATACATAATCATATTACATGAATTAACAACAAAAAACAAGGGAACAACAATGACAAACATCTCATTCCTTCCATGTGATGCACGGCAAAGTCAGTATCAGTACAGAATGAACCTTTAAATATCAGGATATGTATGATAAACTATTTGTGCGGCAATAATCTGCAATACCGGCTATATTTTTATGTATGCAATGTTCGTCAAATTTGACTTTCAATAAGCAATATAAAAATATAAGTGCTCAGTAAATCAGACCGGATAAGGAAGGGGTTAAGTTCGATGCACCTGTTTGATGTGATTCCCCAGAATCTGTTTTCCATTTTGGCATCCAAGAATAAATATATATATGTGGATGCATTGTTTGTTTTAAGGAAGGCCTTCCGTCAGGAGATGACAATAAAGAAAGATGATCTGGTTTCTATGCTGGTAGCCAATCTGGACGAAAAAATGCTGGATATTGATCTTTCAGATGAATACGAAAACGACGGGGGTGAACCGGTTGAAACCAGTGATAACGGCGTTAACTTATCGGGTATTGCCCATTTAATTCTGAGACGGCTAAGGGAAACCCAGTGGATTGACATTGATTATCAAAATGATTCATTCGAGGAGATAGTTACCCTTCCCGATTATTCCATAAAACTTATAAATCTTCTTTTCTCCTTCACTGATGAAAATAAAAAAGAGTATAATTCATACGTCTTTTCCACATACTCGGCCCTTAAAACGGCTTTTGAGGAACAGGACGATTCAAATAATTATAATGCCTTTATCACCGCCTATGAAAACACTGTTAATCTGGTTGATGAACTGAAATCCCTTCACAACAACATCCGCCGCTATCATCAGGCTTTAAGCCAATTTGAAACGGTAAATGAACTCCTTAAAGGACATTTTGATGAGTATAAAAACATCATAAGCGATCGCATATATCATCCGTTGAAAACTCTCGACTCGGTTCCACGATACAAAACACCCATTCTTCGCTTTTTACAACGCTGGCTGACGGATCACTCTTTGCGCCAGCGTATCGTAGAGCAAGCAATAATGCGGGGTCGATATAAAACTCACGAAGAGGGAATGGAGGATCTTTTCGACAAAATCAATTATATAATGGACACCTACGACCATCTGGATGGCATGCTGGAAGAAATTGATCGCAGAAACTCCGCTTATACACGGGCTTCCATAGAAAAGATGCGTTATCTTATGAATACCGATCGCAGTATTAAAGGAAAGATCATTGAAATATTAAAGAAGGTTACCGATGACCAAAATAACGAAAACGAGACCCTTTTCCCCAAACTTCAGGAAGCTGTAAATCTCTTTCAGCAGGGATATATCGATGATAAATCCCTCTATGTAAGGGCTGCGCGGAATACAAAGCTTGAGAGTCCTCCCATGAAGCTTTTAATACCCCAAGCAGATAATGAAGATGTGTTATTGCGCGAATTTATAAATAAAGTAAAGACAAGCTATAGCCATTCCCGCGTCATGGCTTTTATAAGGGAAGCAATGACAAGCCTGGATACTGTATACAGCCATGAAATAGCGTTGCCGGATGATGAGGCTTTTGTGCTCTTGATGCTGGCCGCTATAAAAGGCGGAGAAAAGAACGTATTTTACAAGGTAGAATTCATGGATGGTTATGTATATAATAATGGATACAGGATTCCTGAAATGAGATTTATAAGAAAGGGCAAAATTAATGTGGGCTGAAGTATACGAAAAATTGAGCAATTCGGAAAAAGAGGAGTTCAGAAGGCTGCTGAACCTTCTGCTCTCCCGCACCTTCATCGTCCGGGATGTCTATGATCCCAAGGAGGGAATGATGAGAGTAAATCCCGAATACCGTTTCATCGAACGGAATTATACACTATTTTCAGAATACCTATGGTATTCCGGCTGGTCGCTTCATAAAGACAGCCAGTACGGAATAATTGCTTTGCTGAACACCTATGAGTATAACCGGATAAGATTGAACCGGAATACCACTCTCATCCTTTTCATACTGCGTCTCATCTTTGAAGAAGAGCGGGAGAAGGTAACCCTGCGAAAGGAAGTTTTAACCACCACGGGACACATTGTCCATAAGATGCTGACGCTGGGACTTATGAAAAAGAAACCTTCAGATCGTGAGCTTATTGAAGCTTTGCGTAAGCTGGCCTACCACAATATCATTCAAAAGCTTGAAGGCAGGTGGGAAGATCCGGAGAACAAACTCCTCATACTTCCTTCCATCCTCTTTGTGGTTACCAACGAAAAAATCAGTCGAATCTACGAAACCCTTGAGAACGAAGAAGAACCTACCGATGTTGAAGAGGAATACGAGGAGAATGATGTAATAAGAGGGGAGGCGGAGGAAATATGAAAAAACTCAATAAGCTCCTTCTCATCAACTGGCATTATTTCTGGAAGGAAATAATGGAATTCGATACTATAAATTTCCTGACCGGTGCCAATGCTGCCGGAAAATCCACAATAATTGATGCCATACAGCTCCTACTCCTGGGAGACACCAGCGGCCATTTTTTCAACAAGGCAGCCAATGATAAATCAGCCCGAACACTAGATGGCTATCTGCGGGGAGAGATCGGCGATGATGGCGATACCGGCTTCAGGTATCTGAGAAACGGAAGGTTCACCAGCTATATAAGCTGTGAATTTTACGACGACATGAAAGACAATTGGTTCACCTTGGGAGTGGTGTTTGATTGTTACGACGACGGCACCCGTGAACACAGGTTTTTTATACTTGATGCACCCCTTCCGGAAAACCACTTTATCCGCAATGATATTCCTATGTCCTTTAAAGAACTGCGCAATTATTTTGCAAAAAATTACAAAAGAGGGAAATTTCAGTTCCCGGAAACCAACCGGGGATATCAGGAGATATTAAGGGGCAAGCTGGGAGGCCTGAAATCCAAATATTTCAGCTTGTTCAAAAAAGCCGTGCCCTTCTCTCCCATTGCTGATATCGAATCCTTCATCACAAATGATGTATGCGACGTTAAAGGGCCGGTTGACATCAGCCTTATGCAGGAAAATATTCGCTATTACAAAAGGTTGGAACAGGATGCGGAATTAATGATAAAACGGATAAATGCCCTGGAGAATATCAAACAAAAACATCACGCCTACATGGAGGAACAGCAAAGGCTTGTAATTCAGCGTTACATCATAGAAAGAGCCCGGCATCAGATGGCATGCGATAAACTGGCTGAACTCGAAAAAGCCTATAACGATAACAAGCAGACAATAAGCGCAATAGATGCCGAACTGCAAAGTATCAGGGAAAGATTAAGCGCTTTGGAACGAGAACGGGAACAGCTAATAGCGGATAAGATCTCTTCGGACATATATCGAAAGATGGATGAGTTGCAAAGCCGTAAAGCTGGATTGCAGGAATCCATAGGAGAGTTAAAGAAACAGTTGAATCGTACGGTAAACGATATGCGGCATTACGGCATGATGTGGCGGGAATGTATACGGCATTTGTATGAAAATCAATCTCCGGATGAAAAAAAGCGTGCATTCCCTCATTGGAATTCCGATAAAGCGCAGCCATACTTGCAGGAAAACCCGCTGCCGGATGAAAGCTGTATTCTAAATATGCAGGATATACAGGACGATTGGAAGGAGTTAATTGAGCATTCTAACAAGGCATTAAACTATGCCGGGCAACTCCTGAAAGCCGACGGCGAAACGCTGGATGATTTGGCTTCCCATGGTTTTGAAAACATAATCAATGTCATAAACCGTCTCAAGGAGATATCTATCCGAATTGGCAATATTATGGATACATCCGTCATCAGAGCCAAAAAACAGCTGGATGAACTTCGCAGACAGGTAATGGATCTGAAAAGGGGTATTAAACCCTATCCCCGGAGTCTCCTTGAACTTAAAAGGGAAATTGCCGCAACCCTGGCCGCAAAGTATGGCCGAAGAATCCAGGTTGATATACTGGCCGACCTTTTGGAAATAAGAAATATGCGTTGGAAAAATGCAATTGAAGCATACCTGCATACACAGAAATTCTACCTTATAGTGGAACCTGATTATTTTTTGGATGCGCTTAGAGTATATGACAGATTGAAATTTGAAAAACGCTTCTATGATTTGGGTCTGGTTGATACCGGCAGGCTTATGGAGCTCAATCCCACTCCTATGGAAAACAGCCTGGCTCAGGAGATTGAAACCGCAAACCACTATGCTCGAATATTTGTTAATTACGTAATGGGTTCAGTTATAAAATGTGATAAGGTCGAGGAACTCAGAAACCATGCAAGGGCTATAACCGATTCCTGTATGCTGTACCAAAATTTCGTGGCACGCCAGCTTCATCCTGAACGCTGGAGCAACCCGTATATCGGGCGAAGATCCATTGAGGAACAGATTCAAAACAAAACTCAGCAAATTTCAAATCTTGAAAACGAGATATCCATCCTGGAGGGCTGGTCCCATAAACTTCGCTCTATATACACCATGGAATCAATTAACACCAACGAAGCGGGGAACATCTCTGAGGTGTTGGAGAAAAGCAAAAGAATCCCTGAACTGGAGGAAAAACTCAAATCGATCACAGAAGAGCTTGGAAAATTGGATTTAAGCTGGCTAGCTCAGCTTGATGGCAAGATCAAAGCACTGGAGAAAGACATTGAAGAACTCAAGATAAAAGAAAAAAACCATTTTCAGGAATTAACCAGATTGGAAACTATCAACAATACTATAGCAGGCAGTGAAATACCGGCAGAAAAGGAAAAGGTTAATAATTACCAGCAGAGAATAGACAGTGAATTCTCTCAAGAATGGATCCGGGAAAAGGGCGAACCCAGATTCCAAAAAGAACTGGCCAGCCGATCCGGTGCTGCTGAAGTTTACAACAACTTCTACAGCCAGGTTGCCAGAACCGAAAGTCAAATGATGAAGAAAAGGGACGAACTGGTGGCCGTCCGTGCCGAATACAATCGGGAATACCGAATGCCGTACGATATCAATCTCCCGCATAATGACCCCTATGACAAGGAATTAAAAGAATTTAAAGCGATAAGATTGCCGGAATACATGGAAAAAATCAAAGATGCAAAGGAGAAAGCATACCAGCAATTTCGCGATGACTTCCTGGCCAAACTTAAGTCCAACATCGATACTGTCAAAGAACAGATTGAAGAGCTCAATACTGCTTTAAAGGAGAGCAGCTTCGGAAACGACCGGTATAGGTTTGTGGTCAATCCCCGGCCGGAGTATCGGCGCTTTTACGACATGATTACCGATGAGCTGCTCATGGACGGTTACAATATAGCGTCGCACGTATTTCTGGAAAAACACCAGGATGCCATTGACGAGCTGTTTAAACAGATTACGGAGGTGGATTCGGAATTAAGCGCAGATGCCAGAGCCGAGGTAGAAAGGAATATAAAACGCTTTACTGACTACAAAACCTACTTAACCTTTGATCTCATAGTCACCGACAGCGAAGATCGCAACCAACGCTTGTCCAAAACCCTGCATAAAAAATCCGGCGGAGAGACCCAGACACCCTTCTACATCTCCATGCTGGCTTCCTTTGCGCAGCTATACCGTACACGGTACAAAAACGAGTCGGGAAACACCATGCGGCTTATCATATTTGATGAGGCATTCAGCAAAATGGATAGCGACAGGATCCAGGAAAGTCTTAAGCTGCTGCGAAGGTTTGGACTCCAGGCTATACTGTCGGCTCCATCCGAAAAAATCGGCGACATCGCTCCTCTCGTTGATCGAACCCTCTGTGTGATCAGGAACGGGGACAGATCATTTGTAAAAGCATTTGATTCCAGGCAGATTGGGGAGGATAAGGATGAACTACAAAAAGCTCATACTCAATCGATTGCTGGATAAATATGAAAGAAGCTCAGCATATAGAAGTGGTCAAGCGAGCGGCCGCAGGATTTTCCTCAATCTGTGTTCCGACGAATTTCCCGAATATGATATTGAAAATACACAAACAAAAGAAATCATAAATTCGGTAGTAATTGATCTGGCACAGGAAGGTCTGATCGGATTTGAATGGATGCGGTTTGAAAAAAACAATATAATCCAGCGCATATGGCTAAAGCTTGATTCATTGGAAAAATCATACAGGTATGCTGACCGAATACCCAAACGGGAGCGGGTAAAAAATGCCCTTCATAAGATATATGAAGCAAAAGCCCGCGTTACTTCCCCATGGATTTATGATTATCTGGAAGAGGTACAGACATGGATGGAACAAAAGCTGTCCATCCCCCCTTCTTTTCCGGAAGAAGGAGATTTGGCGGAAAACCTTCTTAAAGCACTCCTATTGATTGACAGCAGGAATGAAGACGAATACCTGGAACGAGTTTTTAGCCTGAGATACTTCAATGATTCGAAATATTTTGAAAAAAACCTTCGCAAAAGACTTCTTGGAATTATAAGAAAATACTGGCAGGAAGAGGATCTGCAGGCCGAAGAATGGACCGATGATGAAATACTCGCCCTGGCAGGAATTGTTAAGACTCCCGAATATGTGGAGTTTTGCGGCAGCATGACAGCCATCATCCGGGATCGAAAAGTGGACTTTTCTCCCCTCATCCACGGGCTCGCCATCAACGCTCCAACCATTCGTGAACTTAACATTAAGGCGTTACCAGGGGTAAAGCGGGTACTGTTTTTCGAAAACAAGGCCAATTATGTGGATTACGTTTTCAAAAAAAGAACCGACGATGAATTTTTGGTTTACCACGGCGGTTTCTACAGTCCGGTAAAAGGACTGTTTTTCAAAAAATTATATGATATTGCCCGGACTCAAAACATTCTCTTCTTTCACTGGGGCGATATGGACTTAGGTGGCTTTCAAATATTTACGCGCCTGAAAAAACAGATTATACCCGAACTTAAACCCTATCGAATGGACGTTGAATCGTTTATAGCAATGAAATCCTTCTGGCAAGCCTTTGACGACAAATACGCAAAAGCCTTGGAAAAACTGCTTAACCAGAAGGACTATCAGGATTTTCATGATCTAATCCGATTAATGCTTAAGGAAAGAGCCAGGCTGGAACAGGAAGCATTTTTAAGTAGTACCCAATGATTTGACATACATCGCATAATCCCTGTCAGCTTTCCCGATATGATTTATAAACCAATCCACTATCTTCTTATTAAATGAAACGGTAAAATGGAGGGTTGCTCCTTCTTTTTCAAATCTGTCTTTTAGCTCCTGTACCTCCTGCAAGAAGAATTGATGGAGTTTCAAATGCTCTTCATATCTGGGATAGCCGTGTTTCTTCTGGTATTCCTGTTCATATTCAAAATGAGTAACCACGTAGTCTGAAAGAAAAGCCAGCGTCTTTTCCACCTCTTCTTTAGCCCTGCCGGCAGCACAGGCCTCCAGAAGTTTATTCATCGACTCCACCAAAGCCTTATGCTGGTTGTCAATTACATCGATACCTATCTCAAGATCCTGCCTCCACCTTATTGCCACCACTTATTCCTCCTTCGATTTTGATATGGTTTCAATGATTTAAAGAATATTTAAACATAATTCAAATATACAAAACAATCAAAATGCTATAAAATTACAGTCCGTGGGCTGTTCTTGCTATTATATCATCCTGTAGGGCGCTGTTTAAATCCACAAAATATGCGCTAAAACCTCCCACCCTAACCACAAGGTTCCGGTATTTTTCAGGTTCTCTTTTGGCAGCAATAAGCTCATCAGCACTCAATACATTTATCTGGATCTGCTGTCCTCCCTTCATAAAGAAGGTCCGGATTAAATCCCGCAAGGCCTGTTTGGCCTCATATGACTGCAGCAGGGATTTGTTAAACTTTAGATTTAGCACGTATCCTGACTGGGCAAGGGTATGATCCACCTTAGCTACAGAGTTCAATACAGCCGTTGGACCCTTTCTATCCTTTCCCTGGCAGGGTCCCACCGAATCGGCCACAGGTGTCCGGGCGTATCGACCATCGGGAGTAGCCCCGGTATACATTCCAAATTCCGGTGCCCTTACAAAGGTACTACATCCTCCCCCGTATATTCCTCCCCTGTAAGTCCTGTATTTCATCAATTCACTGAAGAAATGGCCGACTATTTCAACGGCAATTGAATCCACATAATCATCATCATTACCGTAGCGGTGCACATTGGCATCCAAAATATTTTTAACATCCTCATGTCCCTCGAAATCCTTATCCAAAGCCTCAACAAGGCGAGCCATGCTGATGCGTTTCTCCTCAAAGACCAGCCGCTTAATAGCTGCCAGGGAATCAGCGGTATTAGCAATTCCCTCCGTCAGTATCTGGCCGTGGTTATAACGGGGACCACCATCCTTAAAATCCCGGCATTTTTCCATACAATCGGATACAAGAAGAGAACGGAATGGATCGGGAGCATGCTCCGCATAGATCTTTTGAGAGCGGTTGGCAACATCGGTAAGCAGCCGGGTAAAATACTCCACCTGTTTCTTATATGCAGCCATCACCTGATCAAAGGTTTTAAATTCACGGGGATCCCCGGTATCCGGCCCCAGCTGTTGGCCGGTTAATCTGCACCTTCCTCTGTTCAAAGCCAGTTCCAGGCATTTCAAGAGATTAAGTTCCCCATCCTCCAAACCCATATGCGATTTGCCCTGGATATCGATCTGATTACAACCGTTCATGGCATAGTCCCTGGCGTCGGGAAGCGGTATCCCAAATCGGAGCATGGCCGGTATTACCGCTTCATCATTGTATAATGCCGGCATGCCAATTCCACTGGCAATCACATCAATAGCCTTATCCCAGAGGGAAAGAGGGGTATTTTTATGACATCGCATGGTCAGGTTGGGAGCCTGATAACCGTACTTCTTGGCAACATCCAGGATCATATAGGACAGCTCATTCGTGGCGTCCTCCCCGTCTGCTGTCTGCCCTCCTATACAAAGGTTCCATGCCCGCACCCTTTCAAAGCGTATCCACAATTTCTCCAGTAGCTGCTGTATCTCGTCCCTGGTTATTTGCCCGCTGTCCAACGAATGGCGGAAATAGGGGTACATATACTGGTCAAAGCGTCCGGGAGAATCTATGTTGTCAAATACAAAGGCAAACCAGAATGCCTGAAGAGCCTCCCTCCACGTGGTTGCCGGATACATCGGAACCCTTCTGCATACCGCTTCAATACTCAGCAATTCCCTTCGCCTATCCGGATCCGTTTCACTGTCCAGCATCTCTCTCGCCCGAGCAGCATACCTAAGCGCGAAATCCTCAAAGGCATGACATATCAGAATCAAAGACTGCAACCATTCACGCTCATCATTATTCTGTGCCCTTACCATGCGCTGGTTTATCCTTTGCCTCAGACCAATTGTTCCTTCCCTCAACAAAAGATCATAATCAAGAAGGGTATGGCCTCCCCATCTGCCGGCCCAGAAAACCTTCATTTCAATGCATCGCTTCTCATATTCCGATAAAGATCTATCAAAGATTTCACAAGTGGATTTATTCTCAAAATATTCGAGTATACGGTTGAGCTCGCTGCGTATGGCGTCATCCTTTTCCTCAGCAAGGTATTTCTGGGCCAAATCCCGATCCACATGAATTCCTGCGCCAAAGGTATATTTTACGATAGCATGGGGTATAGGATCCCCTACTATTACATCCTCCGGTTCAATATATACCGGCATGCTCTGAACCGCTTTCCAGATACCCGTGGCAATACGAAGTGCCGGATGTTTTCCCTCGGTAGCCATATAACCCTTGGCAAAGGGTTCCCCCCAATACTTCCATTCCATGACTATACCCCCTACAAATCAGCAATAATTTCAATTGTACCCATAAATCATCCTGTTTCCGGGTAAACACATTGCTCACACTTATAATACACGATTCAACCAATAAAACACAACCATAAAAATCAATATCATGGCATAAAAACAATAAAAATAAAGGGTTCCAATGGTGGAACCCCTGAATTCCTCTTTTTATACCGCCATTAATTGTTCGGTATCCTGTGCTCTGTACAATTGGCTGTACAAGCCTCCTGTCTCCAGAAGCTCATCGTGCTTGCCCATCTCAACTATTTCTCCTTCTTCTAAAACAATAATCTGATCAGCTTGCTGGATTGTAGACAGCCTGTGGGCAATTACTATCGTTGTTCTATTGACCGTTAATTTATCGAGAGCTTCCTGAATAAGTTTTTCTGTCTGCGTGTCAACGGAGGAAGTTGCCTCATCAAGGATCAGTATCGGAGCATCCTTTAAAACAGCCCGGGCGATGGATATCCTCTGCTTTTGCCCGCCAGAAAGCTTAACACTCCTCTCGCCTACCCTAGTATTGTATCCCTCCGGGAGCTCCATAATAAAATCATGGGCATTGGCAGCTTTGGCGGCAGCAATTATTTCCTCCTCGGTAGCATCGGGACGACCGTAAAGTATATTCTCTTTAACAGTTCCGTTAAAAAGAAACACATCCTGGGATACCAGGCTTATCTGTTTTCTTAGGCTATGCAGCTTAATTTTTCTTATATCAATATCATCAACCAAAATCTCGCCCGAGTCGGGTTCATAAAACCTTGGTATTAAATTGGCTATGGTAGTCTTCCCTACTCCCGTTGGCCCTACCAAGGCCAGCATTTGACCGGGTTGTACTTTGAAGGACACATTTTTCAGCACCGGAACATTGTCTACATATCGGAAGCTCACATTCCGGAATTCAAGCTTTCCGTTTACTCTGTCCAAATCTATGGCATCCGGTGCATTTTTAATCTCTGGTTCTTCATTAAGTATTTCCATTACCCGTTCGGCACTGGCTAATGCATGTTGTATCCCTTCATTTAACATGCCAAATGAAGTTATTGGTTGGTAAAAGGTGCCAAGATACAGCAAAAAGGCTACCAGATCTTCCAACGCCAATTGGTTAGCCAGTGCCAGTCTGCCTCCGAAGAATATGACAATTACCGTACCCAGCCCGGATATAAACTCAATGCTGGGGTGGAAGGCATTGGTGAATCTTAAGGCGCGTAACATGGCTTTGGTATAGGCAGCAATTCTGGCAAACGTGCGCCTGCTTTCATATTCCTCCTGCGTGAATGCCTTGATCTCCCTGATTCCCGAAAAATTATCCTGCAGAATGGCATTTATCTCTGCATTCTCCTTCTGAACCTCTCTAAACATCGGCCTTGATATTTTGCTAAACTTTAAAACCATCCAGAACAGCAAAGGTATCGGTATCAGGGTGTATAGTGCCAGCCTCCAATTCATAGAAAAAAGAATAGCTGAAACTCCTATAACCATCAAACCGTTTACCACAACGGTAGGAATCGCATGAGCAAGCATCTGTTCAAAATTTCTGGTATCATCAATTACTCTGGACATTAATTCACCGGTCTTCTTATCGTGGAAAAATCTTAATGACAAATTCTGCAGATGATTATACAGATGACTCCTTATTCTCTCAAGTATTTTCCATGCCGCATAATGGGATACATAATCGGTCCCAAATCGAGAAACAGCTCTTAACAGGTATATGGTAATCAACGCCAGGGCAAGAAAACTAACCCGCCGTATATCAACTCCTCTCCCAGCGCTATCAGTCACGGTTCCAATCAGGTTACGAATCATCCACGGGCCGGCTATATTCATTGCTGTTACTATAACCATACATAAAGTTGCTACAAACAAATGCATTCTGTATGGCTTCATAAAACGCAGCAATGTCTTTAATTCTTTCATTATTTATCCTCCTCAACTTCCCTGCCTTATTAATTTATTGAGCAACGTATTAAGTTGCTGCAACTCCTCCTCATTCAAAACCCCCAACAACTCTTCAATATTTTTCTGATGTTTCGGAACCAGCTTAACTTTCAGCTTCTTCCCCTCTTCGGTAAGCTTAATTATCCAAACACGCCGGTCTTCTGCACAGCTTGCACGGTATACCCAGTTATTCTCAACCATCCGGTCGATCAAACCGGTCATATTGCTGGCATTGCACCTGAGCTCCTTGGCCAGCTCATGGGTTGGTATGCCCTCATCCCCTATATGGTACAGAGCATGGAACTGGGGCCAGGTAATACCGTTTTCAGCCAGCCTGTTGTGCAACTCCTTTCTGATGCTGTGATATGCATACCTCAAAGTCTTATAAACCTCATATGCCAGAGTTTCCTCCATTGATCAATCACCTCCCATTGCCAAGGCTTATGAAAGCTACATCTTTTTTGTCAAAAAAGGATTTAGAATACAGGGTATATAAATCGCTCATGAAAATTTTTCTAATGTTTCATATATGAATTATAAACTAATAAAGCAATTTGTCAAGCAATTACAGGCTAAATCAGGCTGGCCGACAACAGTGTCTTATTGATATTGATACAATAAAAAAATCCGCCGGCGCTGTCAAAAGCGGGCGGACCTGCATGTATGAACATTACAGCTTCATCAACCATTCCAATGCCTTTTCTATATATTCATCCCAGAAGTTCCAGTCGTGGATCCCCTTGTCCTCTACATAGGTGTGCTCAACGCCCTGTGATATCAAAAAATCCCTGTATTTTCGATTGCTCTCAATTAAAAAATCCTCCGTACCACATGCAAGATAAATCTTTGGTATGGTACCCTTCTCCTCCTTGATCATGGTTATCAACGCTTCCAAATCCTTGTCACTACCCCTCAACTTGGACAGATCGCCAAAAACATATTCATAGTAACTTCTCCGCCTAAAAACCCATTCAGCTTCTTCGGTGGATACCAAAGCATAATCAATTATTATGGCAGAAGAAAGAGCAACAATGGCGCCGAAGGTTTTGTAATATTTAAGCCCGTTTCTGAGCGCACCGTATCCCCCCATCGATAAGCCTCCTATAAACGTATCCTCTCTTTTTGTAGATAGGGGGAACAGCTTTCTGGTCTCCTCCACCAGTTCCCGGCCAATAAACTCGCCGAAATAATTATGCCCCGCTTCCTGATCCACATAAAAACTGTTTTCTCCCGAGGGCATGACCACGGCTACATTGTGCTTTTGTGCTAATTCGGCTATCCTGGTCCGGATCAGCCAATCGGTGCAATTACCCATAATCCCGTGCAACAGATACAATGTCTTAAACGGTTTAAAATGGTTTGCATTTGCCCCCTTGATATCAGGGGAATCCGTTGGGATGACCGCCTTGTATGTAACCTGTCTCATAAGCGCCTCGGAAAAGAAATTGACATCAACTATTGCCATGCTCCTTTTCCTCCTTTTTTTATATTAAAATGGATTCAATTAAGCTTATAAAACAAGCATCCGGCTATATACGCATATAGCCCCAAACTAATGACAGGGAGTGCTTGACACTCCAAAAATACAGTAGTATAATACTTTTAGCTTAAGCGGCCGGACTTTTATGGGGACGTAGTTCAGTGGGAGAATGCTACATTCGCATTGTAGAGGTCGTGGGTTCGAATCCCATCGTCTCCACCAATCATATTTTGCTGTTCCTACATTGAATTCTACCGTACGCAGTATACAATAGAGCAATAACTTGTCAATTTGCAGGAACAGCATATTTATTTTTGGTTACAATGCCCTGTATTGCAGATTTTGAGCACTGTACAGATATAGTTCTCCGTTTATGTGCGAATTCCTCCAGCAGTATAAAATATCATATTCAGTCCAGGACTGAACTACCTTTGTAATTCTTTCAATTGTGCTACGATCTTATTTAGCTCCCTTTCCAGCTCTTCCACATTATCATTTTTTCCGGGCATGGACAATTTTCCCGTTATTTCAGCCAACCTCATCCGTAATATAGTTTCCTGCTCCTTTAAATTAACACCGTCATTTTGATGGGGAACGCTTTTTGAATCATCTTTACGTCTTAAATACTGGGTGTAGGATTCCTGAAGCGTTCTGGCTCTGCAATTCTCAATGACAATAATTCTGTCAGCAATTTTATCTACAAGCCATCTATCATGCGATACCAGAAGAATTGTACCCTCATATTCCATAAGTACCGATTGCAGTGCTTCCATGGAAAATATATCCAGATAATTTGTCGGCTCATCCAATATTAGCAAGTTAGCTTCCGAAACTAACAGTTTAGCAATTGAAGCTTTGACCCTTTCTCCTCCGCTCAGCACTCCTACCTTTTTATGCACATCATCTCGCTTGAATAACAGGCGGGCCAGAATCGTCCTTACAACCCACTCCGGCTGGTAACTGTCCCTCATTATATTGTCCAGTATGCTATCCTCAGGGGTCAATGTGTCCAAGTTCTGACTAAAATATCCAATCCTTACACCATTTGCTACTTTTATTTTTGGATGCCCGGACATTATCATCCTGATCAATGTGGTCTTCCCTACCCCATTTTTCCCTACCAATGCGGTTTTGGAACCTTTAATAATCTCGAAGTTCAAATCTTTGAATAACACACGTTTTCCAAATCTCAGGCTGATATTCTCACCCTTGATTAATATCCTGCTTACCGGGGCCTTTACGGGTTGAAATTCCATCTTAATATCATCCAATTCTCTGGGCTTTTCCTTAACTTCCAGCCTTTCCAGGCGGCTCTGTATTGCCTTCACAGATTTATTCAGCTTCTCCTGTGCTTCAGTAGCACTCCTCCTGTGCAGCCGGACCTCGGAATTTCCCATTCTTTTGGGAGCTTTTCTTACCCGCTGGGCTTTGCCTTTTAAATTGCTGAGAGCAGCTTCCAGTTTTCTCTTTTCAGCTATATACTGATTATACTCCAATTCCTGCCTTCGCTTTTCTGCTTCTTTTTGCCTTATATAATCAAAATAGCTGCCCGGATAACATTTTACCCGGCCATCTTCAATCTCCAGTATACTGTTGCACAGCTTATCAAGCAGCTCACGGTCATGCGATATTAAAAGCAGCGCTCCCTGGTATTCCATTAGCTTTCTTTCAATCAGCTTAATGCCTTCCATATCCATATTACAGGTGGGTTCATCTGCAAACATTATTCCACTGCCTTTGCTGAATTGGCTTGCAACTCTTAACTTAGTCTGTTCACCACCGCTCAGGCACCTGACATTCCTGCCGCTGATTTCAAACTCCTTTGTCGTTCGATTATCAATACTATCATCCTCTGTACCGAACTGTTTTATATAAGAGAAATCGGTAAACAGTCTTACAATTCCTTCATCAGGAACGATATTTCCGGTAAGTATCTCCATAAGAGTTGTCTTGCCTGCTCCATTAAGCCCCACTACTCCTATCCTGTCACCGCTGTATATTTTTAAGTCGTCTATATTTAGTATCAATCTGTCCCCATAATATTTTTTGATATTTTGTGCGTACAATAACAGCATAAAAAAACCTCCCTGCATTATTCCAGAGAGGTTTATCCCTAATCTCGATGCGCCAAGTGCAGCTTCCCGCCGGTTTTACGGATGGTACACTTTTATCTTCATTGGGAAAATCTTATACCTGCACCGGAACCACTCATTACTTCATCCGGTAAGTTCTGCTTTACAACAACATTAATGAAAGCTAAAACGATGCAGCATAAGCATTTTACCCTGTCATCAGCATATCCTTATTGACTATTGGAAAATATTAGCAGCACGGCATTAGGGAATAACCAATCTGGAATATCCAAAAATAGCATATTTTCCTAATATGCACCTATCAAACCCACATTGATATTAAGTAGATTTGCAAGAATATTCCTGATCGGTTACTTCCTCATGCCGATAGTACCTGCCCTTTCTTTATTTTTTAAACTATTGTTTTTACAAGCGAAACCACAACGTTATATTACAATATCCTGCCAGTACATGTCAACACTTTCAATTGTTTATCGTTCGTTTAACTTGCCATTCTTAACTTTACTCCGCAGATCCGGCCTATACCCAGACATCTTTACACAAGCCAACCCGAAATTTAATTATGTAAAAATGGGCTCCACACCTTGCCTCCTTCTTCAATGTCGGCGTCATCCTGGGGAAGGCCACCGGCTATGGGACTCAATGGCGAACATAGGAAGCAGGATCTTATTATCGAGCACCAGCCATATTTACTCCGGATATTATCCACCGTACAATCCAGTGCCCTGTATTTATCAGCACACTCATCAAAAAAAGACAGCTGCAGAAGCTTGTTGCTGCACAATTCCGCCACCCTAATCCCCAGATGTCGTATAGGCACCCCGTCCCACAGCTCATCAAACAATTCTCTGGCTTTCCGGTAGATTTCATTGGTACAATCGGTTGCCGTATCAAATTTCCGCTGGCGGGAACAGGTCTCAAAATACTTGTTCTTTATGGATACTCCCACAAGCCTGGCACATTTCCCCGCCTTGCGAAGGCGCATGCCCAAAGTCTCGGACAATGAGAGCAGCACCCTATGGGCCGTCTCCCGCTCCTTTACGTCAAAAGCGATGGTTGTGGAATTGCTCAGACCTTTCATGGGGAAATATTCCTGAACTTCAGAGTTGTCGATTCCGTGGGCAAATTCCCATATCAGCTCTCCGTAGCTTTTAAACCACTGACGAAGCAGGGCCGGCTCCAGAGCAGCCAACTGCCCAATAGTAAAAACTCCCTTGCGTTTAAGTTTTTGAGCCGTGGTTCTCCCCACCATAAACAGTTCATCTATCGGGAGGGGCCACATCTTCTGCGGGATCTCGTCGGGGAAAAGAGTATGTACCCTGTCGGGCTTTTCCAGCTCCGAGGCCATTTTAGCCAGAAGCTTATTGCATGATATACCAATGTTGACGGTAAAACCTAGCTCTTTTTTTATTCTATCCTTGATTGCCTGTGCCGCTTTTACAGGAGGACCAAAATGCAATTCCATACCGGTAAAATCTAGAAATACTTCATCTATCGAAAACCTTTCTACAACCGGCGAATATTCCTGTAAAATTTTCAGCATATTGGAGCTGTATTGTATATACAGGCTATAGTGCGGAGGAACAACCACCAGATTGGGGCACTTCAGTTTAGCTGAAAATAAGGGTTCGCCAGTCTGAATTTTATACTTCTTTGCAGGTATGGATTTAGCCAGTACTATGCCGTGACGGGTAGATGGATCTCCCCCCACCACCGAGGGAATATTTCTCAGATCAAGGGTCTCACCGTTCTTAAGCCGATACACCGCCTCCCATGAAAGAAAGGCTGAGTTGACGTCAATGTGGAATATAATCCTGTCATGCTCCGGCACCGAATCCTTGTAATGCGCCATACTATCCCCCCTTGCATAAAAATATACCGGAATGATTCGAACATATGTTCGACATGAATATTATATCCGAACATATGTTCGGTGTAAAGGGGATAAAATGGCAGATTTTTGCTGAATTTTCAACCTTCCTGAACTTACCTGGCTTAGACGGGATAATATCAGCACGTATTAGCCTGGCACATTTGTTTTGTATGACTCCGGAGTGAAAGGAAACATAATATTGCCAGCATAACATCAGCTTAATATTCTGGCAAACTCCTGTTTATCTATTATTGGAGCCTTGCATGTAAAATTCTCACATACATAGACAGTGGTTCTGCCGTCTACCGGCTTTTGGTATTTTATATACGGCACCATTTCGGCTAACTTTTTCCCTTCCTGATCTTCGGAATACAGCAAGCTGACCATTTGAGGCGCAAAGGTTGAATTTAATATTTGAAGCATCTCTTTTGTATCATCGCTTTCCCTGCTGCCTGCAAATACTATTTCTTTAACCGGATACAAAGCAAACATGGCAGCCACCACAAAGTAAGTATAGGCAGCGGGATATCTTGTAACAATTCCAGCAAAAGCTCTAAGCTGCTCATAAGCCTTGGTTTCAATTTTCCGATCCCCAGTCAGACGCGCCAGTCGTAACAAATTCATGGCTGCTACCGAGTTCCCCGAGGGCATGGCTCCGTCATAAACCTCCTTGGGGCGCGTAATCAACTGTTCGCCATCCTTTCCGTACAGAAAAAAACCATGTTTGTCGGCATCCCAGAACAGGTCGATCATTTCCCGGCTTTTCTTGAGGGCATAATTCAGATACAACGGCTTATAGGTGGTCTCATAAAGTTCGATCAATCCCCATATCAGGTATGCGTAATCATCCAGATAGGCCGGATAAGCCGATTCACCATCCCTGTAGCGGGCAAGCAGCCTGCCGTTTTTATCAACAAGCCTGGAAAATATAAATTCCACCGCCTTTTTGGCTGCCTGTGTGTACTTTGGCTCCTGCAGTATTCTACCGCCCATTGCCATGGCGGCTATCATTAAACCGTTCCAGGAGGTTAGGATCTTGTCATCTCTATACGGCCTAATACGTCCCTCTCGATAATTAAACACCCGCTGTCGCAAAGGCGCAATTTCGGATTCATATTCATCTGCATCAGCTTGAGTGTGGAGCCGGTTAGGTATATTCTTACCCTTAAAGTTCCCTTGAGCGCTGATGCCATAGTAATCACAAAAAGTCCGGCCATCAGTCTCACCCAGGATCTCTGTAATCTCATCCTGAGTCCAGAGATAAAACTTGCCTTCTTCTCCTTCAGAATCCGCATCTTCTGCCGAGTAAAAACCTCCTTCAGGTGGGGTCATGTCCCTGAGGACGTAAGTAAATATTTTTCTGGCCACATTGGCATATATTTCCTTTTTGGTGCACAGGTATGCTTCCAGATAAGCAACGGCCAAAAGGGCATTATCGTACAGCATTTTCTCGAAATGGGGTACCAGCCATCTTTCATCGGTTGAATACCGGGAAAATCCATATCCGATATGATCAAAAATTCCCCCCCGGTAGAGAGCGTCCAGTGTCTTTTCAACCATATCCAGCGCCCGTTTTTCCCCTTTAAGCTTCCAATATCTTAAAAGAAAGTACATATTATGAGGTGTAGGAAATTTCGGTGCATGACTGAACCCGCCGTATATCGGGTCAAAGGAATCGCTAAGCATTTCGTAGGCTGTGGATATATCCTCCTTTGTTATATCCCGCTTTTTGGCCTCCATGGCCGACTCCCGCTCTATGGCCTTCACAACCTTATCACTGGATTCAATAAGTTCTCTTTTATTACTCTTCCATGCCTCTGCCACCCTTGTCAAGATTTCCATAAGGCCGGGCATGCCCATCCGCCCTCTTTTGGGAAAATACGTACCCGCAAAGAAAGGTTTTTGCTCCGGCGTCATTATAATGGTCAAAGGCCAGCCTCCATGGCCGGTCAGTGCCTGGCATACCGTCATATATATATGATCAATATCCGGTCTTTCCTCCCGGTCCACCTTTATGGATATAAAATGCTTATTCAATATATCGGCAACTTCCTGATCTTCAAAGGATTCCCTTTCCATAATATGGCACCAGTGACAAGTCGGCTAATAACAGCAAAACTACGAATACCCAATCGAAAGAAAGATTGGCTTCCCTTCTATTTTTGCTTTCTCAAAAGCCTCGTCTCCCCATGGAAACCAAGACACAGGATTGTAAGCATGTTGTAAGAGATAGGGGCTTTTCTCGTTTATCAATCGATTGGGTTTTCTATTGTTTGCCATATTACCACCTCCCTTAAAAATCAAAGTTATTCTTTTATAATAATATATCCTAAAATCACAAATTTAAAGGCTAAAGGCTACCGAATTTTACGGTAGCCTTTGTGCTAGTGAACTCTTTACGCAGTTTTTTCAACCTCTGTAGCACTGTTCAATTTCGTAGTAACGTCTTTTTCGACATTACAAGTGTCCTTTGTAGTTATTGTATTATAAACTACTTGGCTTAAATTGGACAGTGCAAACTGTGATGGTTTGTTAAGTTCTTTAACTACAAATTTAATTTTGGCCATCCAGTTAGCACCTCCAATTTTCTCTGTATCATTGGTAGTATAACACATAATTTTTGGAGAGTTCAGAAACATAGCAATCAATTAATATAAGGAGTAACAATAAGAACCTACACCTTTAGTAGTTAGGTTCTTATTGTTTGTCTTTTCTATAAAAAAGTCTATGTCAAAATTTGATTTCAATAACACAGTGATTATAATGCCAAAAAATCGATAATGGAGTCGCTAGCCTAAACGGAAAACACCTTGTTTTAAAGCGGAAATTTATAAAAATACTACGGAAAATGTTTCAATGTAAGCGAAAATCATAAAGTTTAGTGACTCCTCTCAAAAGGAGGAGTTATTATGAATTCAAAAATTAACTATGAAAATCGCAAAGCATTGGACATTTCAGATTTTGAATTTTTATCCCTATTTAAAAAAGAGAATGAAAAGGTATATTTCAGGCTTATTCAGGAAGAAAATCATATAGCGAAAAACTTTGATTGTCTATTAAGCCTAGATAACGATTTAGAATACCCGCTTATGCAAAAGATTTTTCAAAAGTATCAAAATCAGGGTTTTGGGATTTATTTTGTAGTAAATAGTGGTGGTCAAAAGAAAAAGTCTATTAAACGGATAAATGCACACTTTATTGATATGGACTTTGGAAAGGTTCCAAAAATTATTAACGGGATATCTCTAAAAGATTCTAAGGGAAAAACTATTTATGAATATAGGAGTAAAGAAGAAATAGAAAAATATAAAATAGATTTTTTAAAGAGGTTGGAGAATTTTAAACTGAACCCAAATGTTATTGTAGAAACCAAAAATGGTTTCCATGTTTATTGGCTGCTTGACTTTGAGAAGACCCAAAATTTATATTCATTTCCTCCACTGCAAGAAAAACTTATTGAGTATTTTGCTGCTTCTGAAGAAAGAAAAGAGCACGCTGATTCCAGCGTAAAGGATATAAGCAGAGTTTTAAGGCTAATAAACTATAAGCATTTAAAGAATCCCAAAGACCCCTTTACTATAAAGTGTATATATCTAAATACTAATATTAAATACACTCAGGAAGATATTGCCTCTGCTATAGGATACAATATCATTGAGTTGGTTAGTAATACGGAAATTGTTGAAATGAAATCAGTTGCTGTGAAGACTGAAACCAGCAATTCGCCAAAAGAAAATATCGGGATTTCCCCCTCTTCAGTCTTGCAGTATGAAGATTTGATTCCGTTTTTAAAGCAACAGGATTTAATAGACTATCTTGGCATTGATTCAAAGCCTAATATAAACTTTAAATGCATATTTCACAATGACAATAAGCCCAGTGCTGTAATCAAAAATAATAACGGATACTATAAATATTTTTGTAATTCGCCTAACTGTACTTGCTATCACGAAGGTAAAGGCTTAGATATTATTGATATTGTTGAAATTAAAGAGAACTGTGATACTTCAACGGCTATTAAGAAATTGATTGAAGATTTTCATATTAAATTGGAAGATTCAACTTGGATAAATGAACAGAGTAAAAAATTCGAAAACAATATCAAACTTTTAGAGCAACTTACCCAAAAGGAAGATGAGTTTCCAAGCCTTAACCGAATCATAAAGTTTGGCTATCCCATACTAATGCACATTTTGGAAATTGGAAAGAATAACATCAGTAATCGGTTCTTTAGCGTAAGAGGAGAAAGCCTATTTTTCTTCTCTAACCGTTATTTAGCGAAAAAAATGAATAAAAATGTTTGTAACATAAATAAATATATTAATTTGTTCTGCACATTAGGGCTTTTGCGCAAAATCCCATACAGAGATGTAAATCAAAATCTAAGAAAAACTGCTCTTCAACTTTCAAAAGAACATTCTCATAATGGTATATCCTTCTACACCATTCCTGACTATAGTGAGGCTTTTAAAACAGCAAATGAAAGGGCAGAAATAATGCTGGAATACCGCTTTACTATAAAAGGTATGAGCAAAAAATATATAGAAAATTGCTTTGGAGAAGAGTTTGCTAATCAAATTTATCATGTAGACATAAAGAGTAGTAAGAGAAGCGAGAACATCAGAAACGCTATCGAAAAATTTATATTGCATCAAATCAAAATATATGGTTACTGTACTAAAGATATGATTATGACTCATAGATTAGTAGTTGATAACTGCTATATAAGAAAAGGAGTAAAAGATTATGAGTTTAGGAGAGTCCTCCCTGATATCATGCAAAAATACGACCTCGTATACAGAAAGGCAAATAAGAATATAAATAAAAAACTTGGGATTGATACAAAGAAATATTTAATTGTTCAGAGGAGCATTCTAGATGATTAGTTTCAAAAAAGGCAAACAATAAGAACCTAACTACAGTAGTGGGTTCTTATTGTTACTCCTTTTCTATAAATACCTAGACTAATAAAGAAGTTAGCAATCTTTTTATTCTCAAATAATATAAGGCATAAATTAAGCAACATTCCGATTGGGAACAAACAATCACAACTATCTACTTCCAATTAATTCATATTTGATTATATTATCTACTTTGTATATTTTTATATTTAACATTTGGATTTGTATATTGCTGATGTTTTTTCTTCTCCCATATTCAAATGAAAGTGTTTAAAAGAACTATAGTAATTTATTCAATATTTGCTTGATTAAGGTTATTCTCATATTCCTTAACCCTTCTGTAAAATGTATTTCGCTTCATCATACATAATTCCATCGCTTTAACTGCTGTTATCTTTCCTGATTTCCATTGCTTATATGCTTTTACAAAATTATCGTCTATAATATGTTTTGGTCTTCCGAAGCGAACTCCTTTTGCCTTTGCTACGGCTATTCCCTGGCGTTGTCTTTTCCTAATATTATCCCTTTCTCTCTCTGCAACAAAACTTAGAACCTGAAGTACCAAATCACTTACAAAATTACCTAATGTGTCCTTATATTGAGTAGTATCTAATAGGGGCATGTCTAAAACTTTAATGTCCGCTTTGATTTCCTCTGTTATTTCTCTCCACTCTTTTAGAATTTCTCTGTAATTTCTTCCGAAACGGTCAATTGCCTCAACTATTAGTAAATCACCCTGGTTTAATACTCTTTTTATCAGTTGATATTCTTTCCTGTCAAAATTTTTTCCACTTTCTTTATCTATAAAGATAAAGCGCTCATCTACACCATGATTTTTCATCTGTTCTATCTGTCGTGCTTCATTTTGGTCTTTAGAACTTACCCTTATATATCCATAAATTCTTCTGCTCATACTTTTCACCAGCCTTCTTGAAGATAAACCCATAGACCATTTCAAAACATCTATACACTTTTGAAATATATTTCAAAATATAAATTTAACTTTTNNGTTTCAAAAAGTGTAGTTTTTGAAACTATAAGATACTATTTCTTTTAATACATGAACCAAGTAATACAAACATTGAATATGTAAAAGATTTAGAGATAAGTGGTAAGTTTGACCTTATCCTCTTATCCCTATACACCCTTATCCCTACTTTTCTAACTATGCTGTTTTATTTCCTTCCATTCTCTTATATTATCTTTAATAAAAAATGCTGTCACTATAACAAATGGCAATATTGCGAGCCATCTGTATTCGAAGAATAATCTCTGGTAAAAGTAATAAA
>LSQX01292255.1_pt1 | contig 47184 bp, 45 predicted proteins | sample 654561 | NCBI WGS metagenome assembly LSQX01 (sample SAMN04489861, study PRJNA283612) | anaerobic digester metagenome | isolation source: 4 biogas reactors fed with cattle manure at either 37C or 55C with and... | place: Denmark: Kongens Lyngby | collected 2014
CAACGACATCATCTGGGAACACAAGATCAACCAGCTGCCCATCGTCAATGACCAGGACGAACTGGTCGGCATGGTTTTCCGCAAAGACTACGACGAGCACAAGGACAACCCCGAGGAACTGCTCGACGACCATAAGCGCCTGATCGTTGGCGCCGGCATCAACACGCGCGATTATGAGACGCGTGTTCCGGCCCTGATCGCGGCCGGAGCCGATATCCTCTGCATCGACTCGTCCGACGGCTTCACGGAATGGCAGCATGAAACACTCGGCTGGATCCGCCGGCAGTACGGTGACGCGGTGCTGGTCGGCGCCGGCAATGTCGTCGACGCCGAGGGCTTCCGCTTTCTGGCCGGCGCCGGGGCGGATTTTGTCAAAGTCGGCATCGGCGGCGGCTCAATCTGCATCACCCGCGAGCAGAAGGGCATCGGCTGCGGCCAGGCTTCGGCGGTCATGGCCGTCGCTGCGGCGCGCGACCAGTGGTTCCGGGAAACCGGCGTCTATGTGCCGATTTGCTCCGACGGCGGCATCGTCTACGACTACCACATGTCGCTGGCCCTGGCCATGGGCGCGGACTTCATCATGCTGGGCCGCTACTTTGCCCGCTTCGATGAAAGCCCGACACGCCGGCTCCTGGTCAACGGGACCTATGTCAAGGAGTATTGGGGCGAAGGTTCCAACCGCGCCCGCAACTGGCAGCGCTACGACGAGGGCAGCGCCGAAGCCGGCAAGATGGCTTTCGAGGAGGGGGTCGATTCGTATGTCCCCTATGCCGGCAAACTCAAGGACAACCTGGATGTATCGACAGCCAAGCTCCGCTCAACGATGTGTGCCTGCGGCGCGAAAAACATCGTGTCTTTCCAGGAGAAAGCCAGGCTGGTGGTTGTTTCGTCCACCAGCATCGTCGAAGGCGGCGCGCATGATGTGATCCAGAAAGAAAGCGAACGGCGGCCCTAAGGGGCCGCAATAGATACGAGCAGTGTGAAACAGGAAAGGAGCCAGAACCATGGCAGATAAAGTATATGAGATGACCTATGACGGCGTGAAGAAGCTTCAGGACGAACTTGACCAGCGCAAGACCGTCACGGCCGCCGAGATATCGGAGCGGCTGAAAGAAGCCCGCGCCCTGGGCGATTTATCGGAGAATTCCGAATACGACGATGCGAAAACGGCGCAGGCCGAAAATGAGATGCGCATCATGGAAATCGAGTCCATTCTGAAGAATGCCAAGATTATCGACGAGGACGAGATCAGCAAGACCAAGGTCACCCTCGGCGCCATGATCAAGATCCGTGACGAGGAGACTCAGGAGGAAATAGAATACCTGCTGGTGGGCACCAAGGAACAGGACATTTTCAGCAACAAGATCTCCAGTGATTCACCGGTCGGGGCCGCCATTATGGGCAAGAAACGGGGCCAGATCGTCGATGTCCGCACACCGGCGGGGATCTTGCGCTACCGGATCGTCAAAATCTCCAAGCCGTCCTGACCCCAAAAGCCAGATCAATAACCAGCAGGCACCGGACGGCCGCGCGTCGCCGGTGCTTGACCATGAAAGAAGGTTAACCATGCCACAAGACCAGCAGCCGGCCATGGCGGAACATAGCCAGCCGGACAGCGACCTGCACGAGCAGATGCAGATCCGCCTCAACAAGCTGCGCGCCCTCAGCGCGGGAGGCCAGGATCCGTTTGCCGAAGTAGCCTGGCCGGTCACCCACCACAGCCAGGAGATCATCAGCCAGTTCGACAGCCTGGAAGGGCAGCAGGCCTGGCTGGCCGGACGCATCATGAGCAAGCGCGGCATGGGCAAGGTCAGCTTTTGCGACCTGGCCGACGAACAGGGCCGCATCCAGCTGTTCACCAAGATCGACGCGCTGGGCGATGCCGCTTATGCTGAATGGCAGAAGCTGGATATCGGCGACCTGGTCGGTGTCACCGGGGAGGTTTTCCGCACCCAGCGGGGCGAGATCTCGATCAAGACCGCCGCTTACACGCTGCTGGCCAAGTCGCTGCGTCCGCTGCCGGAAAAGTACCACGGGCTCAAGGACACGGACACCCGTTACCGCCAGCGCTATCTTGACCTGATCGTCAATCCGGAGGTCAAGGATACCTTCCGCAAACGAAGCCTGATCATCCGGACGCTGCGCAATGAGCTTGAGGCGCAAAACTTCATCGAAGTCGAAACCCCGATGCTCAATGCCATACCCGGCGGTGCCGCGGCCCGGCCATTTGTCACGCATCACAACGCGCTCGACATCGACCTCTACCTGCGGATCGCACCGGAACTGTACCTGAAGCGCCTGATCGTGGGCGGGTTTGAGCGGGTCTATGAGATCGGCCGCCAGTTCCGCAACGAAGGCTTGTCGATCAAGCACAACCCGGAATTCACCTTGCTCGAAGCCTACCAGGCCTACACCGACTACCAGGGCATGATGACCCTGACCGAGACCCTGATCGCCGCCGCGGCCCGGGCTGTGCACGGTTCGACCGTGATCACCTGGCAGGGCAAGACGATCGACCTGACCCCGCCGTTCCGGCGCCTGACGATGCGCCAGGCCATCCTGGAGCAGACCGGCATCGACTTTGCCGCGGTCGCGGACGACGAGGCCGCCCGGACGCTGGCCCGCGAGCACCACCTCGAGGCCTTCAAGCCCGGCATGCTGCGCGGCGACATCATGAACCTTTTCTTTGAGGAAGCCTGCGAGGCGACCCTGGTCCAGCCGACCTTCATCACCGACTACCCGATCGAGGTGTCGCCGCTGACCAAACGCAAACCTGGCAAGCCCGGCCTGACAGAACGCTTCGAGCTGTTTATCGACGGTCGCGAATACGCCAACGCGTATTCGGAGCTGAACGATCCGATCGACCAGCGCGGCCGTTTCGCTGCCCAGCTCAAGAAGCGGGAAGCCGGCGACGAGGAAGCCAACCTGCTCGATGAAGATTTCTGCACGGCACTGGAATACGGCATGCCCCCGACCGGCGGCCTGGGCATGGGTATCGACCGCCTGGTCATGCTGCTGACCGACTCCGCATCGATCCGGGATGTGCTCCTGTTTCCGACGATGAAGCCGCTGCGCTGACGCAGTTTTCAGGAAATTCACAAACCGGCATATTCCTGCCACAAAATTCAGTTAAAATAGCGTCCAGGGAGGTGATCGTTTGCTGTCCAGAGCTGAATGCTTGCGAATCCTTGAGCTCGATCCCAAGGCCAACAGCTACGATATCGAGAACCGCTACACCATGCTGATCAAGCGCTACCGGAGCCAGAACGACCCCGAGACGACCAAGAAGCTTGAGCAGATCACCTTGGCTTACGATATCCTGACTGACCGATACGTCGAACCAGAACCCATCGATCCGCGCCTGGAAGAGGTCGTTTGGGGAAAAAAGAAACGCGAATGGCAAAACCTGTGGCATTACGGCCGCTGGCCGCTGCTGGGTATCCTGGTCGGCGTCTTTTTCCTCGGCTACCTGATCTACTCGATTGTGACCAACGAACCGCCGGATTTCCAGTTCGTCGCGGTCGGCCAGTATGCCTCGGCCGACAATGCCGACGAGCGGGTCCGGACGTATGTGGCGGACAGCATGGCCGACGTGGAAACGGTCGAGTTCCAGCTGATCCCGCTGAGCTTCACGCCGCCTGATCCCACCGGCGGCGCGGTTACCGGCGGGCTGGATCCTGAATCGGAGTACATGTACGTCATGAAGATGATGACCATGATCGCCGGTGAAACGATCGAAACCTTCATTTGCGAAAAGAGCGCTTTCGACCAGTATGCGCCCCAAGGGACGTTCAACGACCTGTCCGCGCTCTATGAACGGCTCCAGGATTTGCCTGAAGAGGTCAAAAGCAAGATCAAACCGCTGCGCCGCGCCCTGATCGATGTTTATGAAAACCCGACGCCCGGGGTGGAGCTGCCCTGGAAAACGGAAGAGGACATGAACCAGGACCTGTCTCTGCCGATTTACGGACTGGATGTTTCCGAATTGCACCTGGTCGAGGGATTGGGGCTGTACGGCAAAAGCCAGGTCCTGACGATCGGGTTCAAGGCGGATGATCCGGCGGCAGTCGAACAGTTCCTGGAAGACTGGGTGCGCGATTACGAGACGATGCACGAACTGAAGAAAGCCTACGAAGAGGCGTTGAAAGCCACCGCTGCCGCCGCTAAAGGCTGATCCCAACCATATCCGACTGCGCCAAGGCTCAGGAGCCCCCTGCCGGTTCGTCCATCTGGACAGCCGCGCGGAGGGCTTTTGTTTCGTCAGCGGTCAGCAGCCGGCTGGCCCCTGCTGCCAGGTTCTCGTCCAGCGTCAGGGGGCCGAACGTGTGGCGGTGCAAGCGGGTCACCTCGCGGCCGCAGGTTCGGACCATCCGCTTGACCTGGTGAAACTTGCCTTCGTGCAGCATGAGGTCCGCCACCCCCCCGGAGCGGGGCACCAGGCGGGCCGGTTTGAGGCGCCGGCCGTCAGGCAACGTCAGTCCGGCAGCAAAGGCGGCGACATCGCCAGGCGTCCATTCAGGGCCGTCATAGCGGAACCGGTAGATCTTCCAGACCCCCCAGCGCGGACTGGCCAGGCGGTGGTTGAGTGTGCCGTCGTTGGTCAGCAGCAGCAGGCCGGTCGTGTCCCGGTCAAGGCGCCCGACCGGTACGAGGCCGGTCCGTACCCAGGCTGGCGGCAGCAGGTCGGCCACCGTCGGCAGCCGGCTGTCTTCCATGGCCGTGACGCAGCCGGCGGGCTTGTTGAGCATGACCGTCAGGTGATCGTGCAGCAGCCGTTCCTGCCCGCTGATCCGGACCGTTTCGGCGGCCGGGCCGCCAAGCGGGAAGGCCGGATCCCGGATGACCTCACCCGCCACGGTGACTTGGCCAAGGCGGATCAGTTTACGTATTTCGGAACGGGAACCATACCCGGAATTGGCGAGCGCACGGTCAAGACGCATCTTCGTTTCCTCCTGCAAGACCTATTATAGCGGTTTATAACCAAGTTTACCTTGATTTTACAAAAGCCTGATTCGGTCATAACTTAGGCCAAACAGGGCCGCGATACAATGAAGCCACAAGATGAGAGAGAAAGCAATTTGAGGAGGAAAAGATATGGTTAAGAAAATCATCGCCGCGTTTCTGCTGTTGGGCCTGATCGCATCCACGGCGGCTTGCGCGGATCCGAAACAGACTTCGTCTGCGTCCGGTTTGAGCGGCAAGGTCATCGTCGACGGTTCGGGAACGGTGTTCCCCCTGATGGCCCACATCGCCGAGCAGTACATGACATCGGAACAGCCGGATGTCGACGTCCAGGTTGGACGTGCCGGCTCCAGCGCGGGGTTCAAGAAGTTTATTCCGGGAGAAACGGATTTCTCCGACGCGTCGCGTAAAATCAAGGCGGAAGAGATCGCCCAGCTGGCGGACAAGGGCCTGGTGTTCGGCGAGGATGTCTACGAGTTCAAGCTGGCCCTGGACGGCCTGACCTTTGTGATCAACAAGGAGAACGACTGGGCCGCAGCAATGACACGTGACGAGATCGTCAGTGCGTTCTTGTCCGGTACGTATCACGCGGAGGACAACGTGCTCTGGTCGGATATCCGCGCCGGATGGCCGTCTGAACCGGTCCAGTTCTACGGACCCAACGAGAACCACGGCACGTACGAGTTTTTCTACGAGAACATCCTGGAGAAAAAAGATCTGGTCAAAACCGTTAACCTGCAGCAGGAATACGCGACCCTGGTCGACCTGGTGTCCCAGGACACGTACGCCATCGCCTTTTTCGGCTTCGGCTACTATGTCAGCAACCAGGACAAGCTGACGGCCGTCTCGGTCGACTTCGGCGCCGGTCCGGTCGCACCGACCCTGGAGACCATCGGCGAAACCTTGCCCTATGCCGGCTTTACCCGACCTGTCTTCACCTACCTGAACGTGCGTTACGCTAAAGAGAAGCCCCAGGTGCTCGACTTTGCCAAGTATGTCGTCAGCACCGAAGGTGCGGCCAAGCTGGCCGGCAACAACGGCTTCGCGCCGCTGCCCCCGGCCGAATACGCGGCTTACCAGGATCAGCTGAACAAGCTGGGCTGAGAAGCATAACCACCCGCGGAGCGGATCGCACAGGCGTGCGCCGCTCCGCCCTTCCCGGGAACAACAGCGGGTGGACAATCCCGGACCGGACAGAACCGCAGGGCGGGCTGGACGGTCAACACCTTGTTACACGGACCGTATTGAGAACATAAGGAGTCGACGGCCATGGCCATCTTGCACACATCAACCGGCAAGCATCACCGCATCCCATCCGTTACCCGGGGCCGCAAGCTCGACCGGCTGATGCCCCTGGTCTTGCTGGTCGCTTCGATGGTGCCGATCCTGACCACCTTCGGCATCGTGATCACCCTGGCGGCCGACGCCTGGCGCTTCTTCGCCGTCGTGCCGCTGTCAGAGGTGTTCAGCACCGAGCTCGCGCCTTTGCGGGCCGAACCGTCATTCGGCATCCTGCCCCTCGTTAACGGCACCGTACTGACCTCCCTGATCGCCATGCTGGTGGCCATCCCGGTCGGCCTGGGCACGGCGCTCTACCTGAGCGAATTCACCTCGAACCGGGTCAGAAAGATCATCAAGCCGATCATCGAGGTGATCGCCGGCGTGCCGACGATCGTCTATGGCTATTTTGCCTACTCCTTTGTCACACCGCTTTTGATCAAGCTGCTGCCCGGCCTGGGAGCCAAGAACGTGCTCAGTCCGGGCCTGGTCATGGGTGTGATGATCATCCCGATTGTCGCGTCGCTGTCCGAAGACGCCATGAATGCCGTGCAGGGCTCCTTGCGCGAAGGGGCCTACGCCCTGGGCAGCACCCGTTTCGAAGTTGCCGGCAAGGTCGTCATGCCGGCCGCCATGTCCGGCATCATCGCCTCCTTTGTGCTCGGGATCTCGCGGGCTGTCGGAGAGACCATGATCGTCTCGATCGCCAGCGGCAGTTCAAAGCGCTTCAGCTTCGACATCACCCAGTCGATGCAGACCATGACCGGCTACATCGTCGAGTTTACCAGCGGCGACGCTGCCAGCGGGACGACCGGCTACTACAGCCTGTATGCGGTCGGCCTGCTGCTTTTCATCTTTACCTTAATCCTGAACCTGGTATCTCAGGCGATTACGCGCCGATTCAGGCTTCGGGCCGGATAGGACAGGTGCGCCGAATGGATATGTCGCCTACAACCATGAATATGCCAGCAAAACAGGCGCTCAAGCGGCGTCTCAAGCGCCGCAAGCGGCTTGATCTGGTGATGCGCGCGCTCAGCTTTTTCGCCGCCGTTTTTTCTCTGGTCGTCCTGGCGATCGTCCTGTATCGCGTCGTGGTCCAGAGCATCGGCTGGCTGAACATCAAATTCCTGACCGGCACCCTGTCCATGTTTCCGGAAAAAGCCGGCATCTCCGGGGTGATCCTGGGGTCGCTGCTGCTGATGGTCATCGTCATACCGGTGACGCTGATCCTCGGTGTCGCCACAGCGGTCTACCTGGAGGAGTACAGCCGCCGCAGCGTGCTGCGGTCCGTTGTGCAGACCGCGATCGCCAACCTGGCCGGTGTACCGTCGGTCATTTTCGGCCTGCTGGGGCTGACGGTGTTCAGCCGGTTTCTAGGCCTGGGTTCCAGCATCCTGGCCGGCGGCCTGACCTTGTCGCTGCTGGTCTTGCCGCTGGTCGTCGTCTCCAGTTCCGAAGCCATCAAAGCCGTGCCGTTGTTTCTGCGCGACGCCTCCTACGCGCTGGGGGCCACGAAATGGACGACAACCTGGCGGGTTGTCCTGCCCACGGCGATGCCGGGCATCCTGACCGGCAACATCCTGGCGCTCTCGCGGGCGATCGGCGAAACCGCCCCCCTGGTTGTGCTCGGCATCCCCGCCCTGATCCTCAGATCGCCGCGCAGTCTGCTGGACGATTTCACGGCTTTGCCGGTGCAGATCTACTACTGGACCCTCGATACCGTCCTGACACCTGAGTACGCGCACCTGGCGGCGGCGACGATCCTTGTCCTACTGGTCATGATGTTTGTCCTGAACGGCTCGGCGATCGTCATCCGGCGCAAGTTTGCCCGCCGCTATTGAGCCATTGAGCAGGCGCAACGCTGCTTTTCATTGAACAGCCATTTTTTTCATGATACAATCAAAGGTATCATGCAGGAAGGCAGCGCAACATACAATGGCGACGGTCGTGATCAATCTGGAGAAGGGGCTGCCTAAAACCGAGGCTGCCCTGTCAAAACTCAAGCTGGAACTATCGACCTTGCGGCGCATCGGCGTCCAAACCGTCAAGGTCATCCATGGTTATGGCTCGACGGGGACCGGCGGGGCGATTCGCCAGGCCACCCGGCAATATTTATGCGATCAGCTGAAGAATCGCCTGATCAAGGCATATTGCCCGGGTGAAAACTTCGGTCCGTTCGAAAATTCCGGCCGCCAGCTGGTCGACCTGGTTCCTGCCCTGCACAAGGACACGGACTGGGGCCGCCAGAATGACGGCATCACGATGGTCGTGCTGCGCTGACCGGATCTATTTTACACGGCTTTTACACGAGAATAATCCATTCAAAACCTTCGGCTGCTAAACTGGTTCTGAACGCATGGCAGACCTTTGTCCCATGCCGGAAGGAGCCGTTTCAATGGCGGATAAGCTGCAGAACATTCAGATCAGGACAGAAGCGTTGAGCTTGCATTACGGTGCATTCCAAGCCTTGAAAGAGGTCGACCTTGACATCCCGGCCCGCCGGATTACGGCGCTGATCGGGCCGTCTGGCTGCGGAAAGTCGACGTTCCTCAAGACCCTTAACCGGATGAATGATCTGATCGAAGGCGTTCGCGTGAGCGGCAAGGTGCTGATCGACGGCGAAGATATCTATGACCCGGCTGTCGATGTACCGTTGCTGCGCAAGAAAATCGGCATGGTCTTCCAAAAACCCAACCCGTTCCCGATGACGGTTTACGACAACATCGCCTACGGGCCGCGGATCCATGGTATCCGCAACCGCCGCGACCTGGATGAGATCGTGGTTCGCAGCCTGAAAGACGCCGCGCTCTGGCCGGAGGTCAAGGACCGGCTGAAGACGAACGCGCTCGACTTGTCTGGCGGACAGCAGCAGCGGCTTTGCATTGCCAGGGCGCTGGCTGTCGAGCCGGAAATCCTGCTGCTGGACGAATCGACCAGCGCGCTCGACCCGGCTTCGACCTTGAAGATCGAAGACCTGATGACGCAGCTCAAGGCACGCTACACGATTGTCATGGTGACCCACAACATGCAGCAGGCGGCCCGGATCAGCGACTGGACGGCGTTCTTCATGCTCGGCGAAGTCATTGAGTACAACCGGACGGGGCAGCTTTTCAACCAGCCGCGCGAACAGCAAACCGAAGCCTACCTGACCGGACGCTTCGGCTGACCGGCTTGGCAGCCAGAGAGGAACCGCATATGACAGCCAGAATTGAATTCCAGCATGAGATGACGCTTTTGCACCAGTCCATCATGCGCATGGGCGCCAGCGTGGAGAAGATGATCCGGGAGGCGATCGAGGCCCTGGTCGACCTTGACTTGGCGAAAGCGAGCGCCGTCATCGCCCAGGATGACGGCGTGGACCAGATGGAGCGCGAGATTGACCGCCATTGCGTCGAAATCATCGCCCGACAGCAGCCGGTGGCCAGCGACCTCAGGGATGTCACGTCGACGCTGAAGCTGATCACCGACCTGGAACGCATCGCCGACCACGCCAGCGACATCAGCGAACGCATCCTGGCGCTCGGACAGCTAGAGCCCCAGATTGCCGTGCCGCATGACATCGTGACCATTGCCAACCAGGCCAGCCAGATGCTGCACGGCGCCCTGGACGCCTATATCCTGCGCGATGTGGTTCAGGCTGAGGCCATTATCCAGATGGACGAAAAGATCGACGAGCGCTACGAGAACCTGAAGGCGTACCTGACCCACCTGATGAAGGTGGATCCGGCAAACGTTGACCAGCTTGTCGAGATGCTGTTAATCTGTAAGTATGCGGAGCGGATCGCCGATCACGCCCAGAACGTGGCCGAATGGGTCGTCTATTACATCCAGGGCCGCTACAAGCATGAATCTTGAGCAAGCAGGTGAATCACGGATGGCTGAGGACAAGGTGCTGATTGTAGAAGATGACCGGGTCATTGCCGAACTGCTGGCCTATAACTTGAAAGAGGCCGGTTACAGCCCCCAGACGTTTTCCGACGCCCAGATGCTGCTTCGTTCGCTCCAGCAGGAACCCGGCCTGGATCCGTCGTTGTTTATCCTCGATTTGATGCTGCCAGGGATGGACGGGTACGAATTGTGCCAAAAGCTGCGCCAGAACAGCCGCTTCGAGCTGACCCCGATCCTGATGCTGACCGCGCGCGGCTCTGAAGCTGATAAAGTCAAGGGGTTGGGCAGCGGCGCTGACGATTACCTGACCAAGCCTTTCGGCATGCGCGAGCTGCTGGCCCGTGTCCAGGGGATGGTGCGCCGCTATGCCCGGACCCGCAGCCTGGTCCATGCAGCGGAAAACCTGCCGGTACCTGCCCCTGACCGGGCGGAGACGGGCGAAAAGACGCCGTCGGCAGGGCTGCTGACCTGCCGCGACCTGGTCCTGGATGATGTTCGTCACCGGGTCTTTAAAGCCGGTCAGGAAATCGAGATGACCCACCGCGAATTCGAGCTGCTCAAGTTTTTGATGACCAACCGCGGCATCGCCTTTTCCCGGGACGATCTGCTCAACCATGTCTGGGGTTTCGCTTACGGCGGGGAAACCCGAACCGTCGACGTGCACATCCGCCAGCTGCGGCGCAAGCTCGAGGACGATGCGGCATCGCCTGCCATGATCGAGACGGTCCGCGGACGCGGCTACCGCTTCAGCGACCAGGCAGGCTGATCGGCGGCCGCACAGCCGCCGCAACGAGGTAGGCCATGATCAAGAAACTCAACATGCTGACCAGCGCGGTCCTGCTGATCGCCATCCTGACGGCCGGGCTGGCGTCTTTCCAGGCGATCAGCCGCTTCAACGACCAGAACAACCGTGCTTACCTGATCTCCGCAGGCCAGATGATCAGCCAGCAACTGGCTGACCGCATCCCTGCAGACAGGGCTGTTGCCCGCACGCTCGAAGCGTTCAGCCATAACCAGAAAACCCTGCGCGCGACGATCGTTGACACGCGAGGCAACGTCGTTTTCGACAATGAGGCAGACAGCAGCCAGATGGACAATCACCTGTTTCGGGCAGAAATCGCCCTGGCGATCAAAGGTGAAGGCCCGGGATTTGCCATCCGGCGCAGCAACACGCTGGACACCGAGATGATTTATGTCGCCCAGCTAGTCCCGGAGCTCGACCTGGTCGTGCGCACTTCGATGCCGGTCTACACCAGCCAAGGACCGCTGCGGGACATGCTGCTGGCCATCGGGCTGGTATTGCTGCTGGCCCTGGCTGTCCTGATCTTGATTTCCGCGTTGAGCACACGCTGGATCACCCGGCCGCTCCAGGCCTTGAACGCGGCCGCCCGGGCCATTTCCACCGGCGATTACACCGTTCGATTGCACCAGCTGGACCAGGATGACAACGAGGCTGCTGTGCTGGGCGAAGCCTTCAACAGCATGGCCGATCGGCTGCAACAGACAATCACGGATCTTGAGGAGCGTAATGAACGGTTGGCGGTCATATTCGAAAACATGAGCGATCCGCTGCTGGTTGTGAACGAAACCGGCGCGGTCATCTTGCTGAACAGCCGTGCCAAGGCGGTTTTCGGCCGCGATCTGGATCCTGCCAGGGTGACCTACCCGCTGGTTTTGCTTACCCACAGCGAAGCGACCGATGCGCTGGTTCGCCAGGCGATCGAGGGCGGCCAGACGATTCGCCGGGAGCTGCCCCTGCAGACCGTGACGGGAGCGGCTGTTTTCCTGGTCATCGCTTCGCCGGTCCGTACGGCAGACGACCCGGGCGCGATCCTGACCTTGCATGACATCACAGAGATGAAAAGGCTGCAGAAACTGCGCAGCGATTTTGTCGCGAACGTGACCCACGAATTGAAAACTCCGCTCACGTCCATCCGGGGTTTCGTGGAGACCCTCAGGGCCGGCGCGGCCCGGAAGCCGGATGTCGCCGACCGTTTTCTCGCCTTTATCGACATCGAGGCCGAACGGCTGCACAAGCTGATCCAGGACATCCTGATCCTGTCGGAAATTGAAGAGATACACGCAGACCCTCATAGCCAGACATTTGACCTGCAGACGCTCGTCGACGCGGTCGCCGTCCTCCTGGATGACGCCGCTTCAGCCGCCGGGATTTCGATTGTGGTCGAGGAAAACGACAGCCCATTGACCGTGTCCGCCAACCCGGACCGCATCAAGCAGGTCCTGATCAACCTGGTCGACAACGCCATCAAGTACAACCAGCCGGGCGGGAAGGTCTACATCCAGACCGGACGGCAAGATAACGGTCTGGTCGCGATCTCAGTCCGCGACACGGGGGTTGGGATCGAGCCGGAGCACCAGGCGCGGATTTTCGAACGCTTCTACCGGGTGGACAAAAGCCGCTCGCGCGATCTGGGCGGAACCGGACTGGGCCTGTCGATCGTCAAGCATATCGCCCAGCTTTACGACGGCTACGCCACGGTTGAAAGCAAGCCCGGTCAGGGCTCAGATTTTCAGGTTTTCCTCAAGATATAAGCCAGGAAACGAGCCCGCCGGGGTGCCCCTGACGCATCGATTCCTCCTGTGGTACAATAGTGCTGCGCCGCTTGAGTCAGTAAAAAACGCAGCGCACGGCGGACGAGGAGGCTATCATGACAGAACAGGGTAAGTTGACGGATCAAGAGGCCTGGCAGCAGTTTGTGCAGGGGTGCCAGGCCTGTCAGCGCTGTTCATTGAGCCAGAGCCGCCGCCACGTGGTCATTTCGCGCGGTGCGGTTCCGGCGCCGCTGATGTTTATCGGCGAAGGCCCCGGTGCGGACGAGGACGCCCAGGGCATTCCCTTCGTCGGCGCTGCCGGGAAGCTGCTGGATTTGCTCCTGGTCGCCTATGACCTGAAGCCGGACATGTATCACATCGCCAACATTGTCAAGTGCCGCCCGCCGCAAAACCGGGTGCCGACGCCGGAAGAGGCCAAGTCATGCCGGCCATGGCTGGCCAGGCAGTTCCAACTGGTCAGACCGAAGCTGATCGTGCTGCTCGGCGCCACCGCCTACAAGTATTTCACCGGCGGAACCGAGGGCATATCGAAAATCCGCGGGCAATGGATTGAGAAGAGCGGTTATCTGATCCTGCCGACATACCACCCTGCCTATATTCTGCGCAACAACAACGAACGGGTCAGGCTGTGGGACGACATCGGGATGGTGCGTGACAAGCTGGAGGAACTCGGCTTGGTTGAGCCGCTGCAGCATCAGCCGGATATGCCGCTGGGCCGGTCCTGACCGGAACGGATCGGGAGGAGCCGATCAGCATGTACCTGGAGAACAATGAGGTCAAGAAATACCCGATTCGCACCATCCTGGCCTGGACATCCGTCGTCGCCTGGATGGCCGTTATTTTCATGTTCTCCAATCAAACGGCTGACAATTCGAGCCGGCTCAGCATCAGCCTGACAGAGACCCTGGTGCGCCTTCTGGACAACCAGGCCAGTGATGTGGTGGTTCAGTACGCGGAATCAGTCGTCCGCATGGTCGCCCATGGCCTTGTCTTCTTTGTGCTCGGCCTGCTGCTCAGCTGGGCGTTCAGCGAGATGGCGACGCCCGAATTGCTCAACGCCCTGCTCAGCTTTATCATCGGCTCCCTGTACGCAGCATCGGATGAACTGCACCAGTCTTTTGTGCCGGGACGGGCCAGCCAATGGTCGGATTTCCTGGTTGACCTGGCGGGCATCGTGCTGGCGATCCTGATCTACCAGGTGGTCATGACGCTGCGCTTCCTGCGCCAGGACCTGCGGGTCAAACGGGAAGAAGACCTGCGTATCTGACCTTTAAGGGCTCTTTAGGTACAAAATCGATCTTGCATTCAATTCTGTTCTATGATACTATCTTTCCTGCTGGCAGAACCGCCAGCCTATAGCTTATTGCCGGATTGTGTAATGGTAGCACTACTGACTCTGGATCAGTCTGTCTGGGTTCAAATCCTAGTCCGGCAGCCACAGAAAAACACAAGAGCCACAGGAGTTTTCGGACTTCGGTGGCTTTTGCATGTGCGGCAGGCTGGTTGCACACGGGCCTTTTTTGTACGATCATAGATTCAGGCAAGATCAAAGCGAAAGGGGTAAGGCGATAAAACAGAACACGCAGATTGTATTTCTCGGCACCGGTGCCGCTGACTGGCGCGGACCTGCAGAGAACGGGGAATGTCGTACGTTTGCGAGCATTCTGGTCGACGGGCATATTCTGCTGGATTGCACGGCATCTTCCCTGGTCAGGATGGCTGAGATGGGGTTTAGCCAGGCGGATGTCACAGATGTCCTGATCACGCACAGTCACAGCGATCACGTCGAATTGGCCGCCGTCCGCGAACTTGCCCGCAACCGCCTGAACGCGGCAGGGAAGCCGTTAACGGTTCACCTTGAGCATGCATGGGCGAGTCAGGTTGTTATCGATGACGCCAACATCAACGGGCTGGTGATCGAAACGGGTTTTGCGGTTGGCCCGTATCGGGTCACCCCGCTGGCGGCGAATCATGTTGGTTCTTATCCCGGTGAAACAGCGCTTCATTTCTTTTTTGACAAGCAGGGAACACACTGGGTCTATGCGACAGACGGCGGCTGGTTGCTGACCAGAACCTGGTATTGGCTCCGGCAATGGTCACTTGATTGTATCGTCTTTGACTGCACAATAGGCGCGGGCCACGCAGGGGACCACCGGATTTTCGAGCACAACGCCCTCCCGATGGTTTACGAGATGGTCGCGGCGCTGCGCCACAACCAGGTGCTCAAAGACGGCGCCCCCGTCATCCTCACGCACCTGGCGCGAACCCTGCACCCGGGCCAAAAGCAATTGGAAAGCCTGCTTTCGCCGCCTTTTTACGCGGCTTACGACGGCTTTATCCAGTGCCTGTAGCGCTGCGCGCTACGATTTGCTGACCGTCATGGTCAGTTGGTAGTCCTCGAGGTCGACCGGCTCGCTGGCGCTCGGGTAGGGGTCGATGCGAAAGGTCAGGCCATAATCGAAAAACGCGTCTTCAGCCTGGTCCGTCAGCCCGGGCTGCTTTAGCGCCAGCGGGTAGTTTTTGCCGCGGTAGGCGATGTTAACCTCGAAGCTGCAAACGCCGGACCAGATGCAGACCACGTCCTTGGGACAGCGGCTGTCGCCGATGACTTTCACGAACGTGATGACCAGCTCTTCTTCGGTTATCGCGGCGCTTTGGCCAATGCCAATGGTGAACGGTTCGCCAAGCCGGGCTGTGGCAGCCGGCTTGGTGCCGGCGCAACCTGAGGCCATGAGCAGCACGGTCAGGGCCAGCAAGCAGAGGCTGGCGATTTTGGACAGCGGTTTTCTCCATGTGCGTTGTTTGTTTTTCATTGGGTTATTCCCCCAGATCTGCCGCGCGATCACGGCTGACGCGACATCCGCCGAAATGGGCCCGTTTCCAGTAACCATCATAACGCCATCAGGCGGTTACGCGAGAAGTTGCTCTGCCCCCTTAGACGGAGCCGTGCCGCCTCAGGTTCCAGCACCGCATCACAACCGCGCGTCAGGATGATTTGACCGCCTTGCCCGTTTGTTCCGGCACCGTTATACTTGGGTCAGGATCACCTGCTCAGCAAGGAGACGTGGTGTTATGACGTTTCAGCCCGACTTTAGCAACCTGCTCCAGGTCCTCGATCGGCTCCGGCCAGACCGGCCGACTTTGTTCGAGTATTACATGAACCAGACCGTCTATGACGACCTGACCCGCGGCATCTCATACGACACATCCGACGAACTCGCCCCCTGGAAAAAACTCATCGACGCCTTCCGGCTGGCCGGCTATGACTACACGACGTTGACCTTGCCGGGTTTCACGTTCCCGTTGGGTGACCGCGGGCATGGCGCCTCTTTTTCCCTGAACGAAGGGTTCCTGATCCGCGATCGCACCTCGTTTCACGCCTATCCCTGGCCGGATCCTGGCAAGGCGCGTTATGACTTGCCGGATCTGCTGTCCGGCTACCTGCCGGCCGGCATGAAGTTCGTCGTGCCGCAGCCGGTCAGCATCCTCGGCGGCACGATCAACCTGCTGGGGTATGACAACCTGTGCCTGATGCTCACCGACGATGAGGCGCTGGTCAAAGACATCTTCAATGCGGTTGGCGAGCGGATCATGGCCTATCACCTGGAAACGGTGCGGCATGACAGCGTCGGCGCCTGCCTGATCAACGACGACTGGGGATTCAACCAGCAAACGCGCCTCAGTCCGCAGCACCTGCGCCGGTATGTCTTTCCCTGGTACCGCAAAATCGTCAAGGCCATTCATGCAGCCGGGAAACCGGCCATCCTGCATTCCTGCGGCAACCTGCACGAAGTCATGGAGGATGTGATCGAAGACATGCAATTTGACGGCAAGCATTCCTTCCAGGACCTGATTCAGCCCGTCGAATCCTTCTATGAACAATATGGCGACCGGATCGCGGTCCTGGGCGGCATCGATGTCGATTTCATCTGCCGGAAGCCGCGCCAGGAGGTGTACGAACGCTGCCGGGCGATGCTGTTGCGCGGCTGGCGCGGCGGCTACGCGCTCGGCACCGGAAACAGCGTGCCGGAATACATGCCCAAAGACCAGTATTACGCCCTGCTGCAGGCGGCCGAGGATTTGCGTTGAGCTCCAGGCTGGCCGGGCCGGCTCGGGCCCGGTACGGGAAGAGGACGGACGATGAAGCCGATCAAGCTGATCATTGACACCGATATCGGACCTGACTGCGACGACGCCGGCGCTCTGGCCGTGGCCCACGCACTGCAAACCCGAGGCCAGTGCCGGGTCGAAGCCGTGACCCACACCACCTCCAGCCGCTATGGCGCCGGTTGCGCTGACGCGATCAACCGCTGGTACGGCCGCGGCGACATTCCTGTCGGGACGCTGGAAAACGCCGGGTTCCTGACCGGACCGGCCTATGAGCGTTACAACCGCTATGTCGCCGAACATTACCCCAACCGGTATCCGGACGGCCGGCAGGTGCCCGGCGCGACCGCAGTGCTGCGCCAGGTGCTGGCTTCCGGCAGCGATTTCGTTATCTGCGCCATCGGGCCCCTGGTCAACCTGTCCCGGCTGCTGGACTCGAAAGCTGACAGCGGATCGCCGCTTGACGGCCATCAGCTTGTCCGGGCGACGGTCCGGCGCCTGGTTGTCATGGGCGGCGGCTTCGCAGGCCCCGAATGGAATTTTCAGATGGATCCGCGCGCGGCCGCCCATGTCTGCCGGGACTGGCCGACCGAAACCTGGTTTTCGACCTTCGAGATTGGCGCGACCATCCTGACCGGACGCAAATGGGCTAGCCCGGCGGGTCAGAACCCGGTCGCCGACGCCTACCGCCTGCACAGCCCGGGTGGGCGCATGAGCTGGGACTTGACCGCCGTTTGGGCCGCTGTCATGGGGCCTGCGCCGCATTTCTCCCTGTCTGAACCAGGCCGGATGGTTGTCGCGCCGGACGGCTCCAGCCTTTGGCAGTGCGGCATGGAAGCAAAACAGCGCTGCTTGATCAAGCACCAGCCGGATGAACTCATCCAGGCCGCGTTGGACAAGCTGCTGCGCGAACCGTAAGAGACCCCCGCGTGTGTTTTCGGATCGTTAACGCCAATTTAACGTCCGGGAAAACAGGACGCGTTGCATCTTCACGCCAGTCGACTATCATGGAAGGGGAGCATGTATTTTTTCTGCTCATCAGTCATGACGGGCGCCCTGTGCCCGGGGAGGTTGAAATGCTTGACAGTCACATCCACATCATGAACATGAATCCGCCGCAGCCAGATCGTCTGGAACATGTGTTTTCGCAGCTTGGCTTGACCGGTGGTGTCCTGATCTCGGCCCCGCCGGCCTGTTTTACACGCGAAAAGGCCGGGCCGTCAGACGTGCAGGACCGGGTGGACCTGGTGCTGGCGTGGTGTAACGGCCGCCCGGACTGGTTCCCCTTTTTCTGGATCGACCCGCTTGATGCTTCGGCGGCCGACCAGGTGGCCGTCGCCGTCGCGGCGGGCATCGCCGGGTTCAAGATCATCTGCAACCAGGCGGAGCCCGGCCACCCGGCGGTTCTGGATACGGCCCGGCGGATCGCCGCTGCCGGCCGTCCCTTGCTTTTTCACTCCGGCATCCTCTGGGACGGGCAGGATTCCTCGCGCTTCAACCGGCCGGCCGGTTTCGAAGCCCTGCTCCACATTCCGAAGCTTCGTTTCGCGCTGGCCCATGCCTCCTGGCCCTGGATCGACGAATGCCTGGCTGTTTTCGGCAAGTTTCAACAAGCCAGGCGCCAGGCACCCCAGGCTTGTGCCGAGATGTTCATCGACCTGACGCCCGGAACGCCCAGGCTTTATCGCGACGAGCTCTATCGCAAACTGCTCGGCATCGGCTACCCGCTGCTGGACCACATCCTCTTTGGCACGGACGGCCTGGCCGACACATACGAGCCGCAATGGGCCGCCGACTGGCTCGCGCTGGATCAAAAGCTCTTGGAACAGCATTGGCAGAACGGGGTGCAACCCGGATATGCTTCGCCGGCAGACGCCTGGCTCGCCCTGACCGAAAAAAATCTGCGTCGTTTTATTGCCAGATCTTGACAATCGACAATGAGGCGGATAAAATAGACCATGTGGTCTAGACCATATGGTCTATTCGCTGACGCACCGGCCTGCTTGTTGCCATCGCGATGGGGGACAAAACCATGATCCATGTATCCGGGCTCTATCATTCTTATTCCCAGGATGACCGTTATGCTGTCAAGGATGTCAGTTTCGACGTACCCAAAGGGGAAGTCTTCGGCTTTCTTGGCCCTTCCGGAGCCGGTAAATCGACGACCCAGGGCATCCTGACCGGTCTGCTCAAGCTGCAGCAGGGCGATGTCACCGTCGCCGGCTATCCGGTCAAGAGCATGAAAAACGAGATGTTCAACCGCATCGGGGTTTCCTTTGAGCAGTCCAATGTCTACAGCAAACTGACCGCCCGGGAGAACCTGGCGTTCTACCGGCAGCTCTTCGATGTCCCGACGCGCGATCCGCTGGAGCTGATCCGGCAGGTGGGGTTGGGCGGCAAGGAGAACCTCAAGGTCGGCACCTTTTCCAAGGGCATGAAGCACCGGCTGACCTTTGCCCGCTCGATGATCAACAACCCGGAGCTGTGGTTCCTGGACGAGCCGACTACGGGCCTGGATCCGGCGATCGCGGCCAACATCAAGGACATCATCAAAGCGCAGAACGAAAAGGGGACAACCGTCTTCCTGACCACCCACAACATGTTTATCGCCGACGAGCTCTGCCATCGGGTCGCCTTTATCGTCGACGGCGAGATCAAGCTGATCGACTCGCCGAAAAACTTGAAGCTGCAATATGGTGAAAAAGTGGTGACGGTCGAATACCTCGCGGACGGCAGACCGCAGACCGAGACCTTGTCGACCGTCCAGGCAGAAGATAAGGCGCGTCTGCAGGCCATTCTCGGCACGTACGAGATCATGACCATGCATACCAAGGAAGCGACGCTGGAGGAGATCTTCATCACGGTGACCGGAAGGGGGCTGACCTGAATGAAACTGTTCAGCAGCTTTGTCAAGGAGCTCACCCTGGCGACACGCAGCTTCTATTTCTACATCGAAATCTTCTTCGCCGTCGTCCTGCTGGCCGTCGTGCTCTTCGCGATCCCGGAGCAGATCCGCGCCGTCCAGACGCAACTCCTGCACCTCGACCTGCCCCAGCCGGCTGCCGATCGGCTGACGGCGGACCTGCTTGAGGAAGACCTGGACGGCCAGTGGCAAACGGTTGTTCTCGAATCGGGCGGCCAGGCTTTCGACACCAAACTGATTGAAACGGAGACGGCCCGTGTCTACATCGTGGACAGCGCCGACGCGGTGCGTGCACTGGCCGACACGCAGCGGAATATCGGCATGGTGCTGTCGCTGGACGATGCCGGCCAGCTGCACTACACCTATTACCTGCAGGGCTATGAATCGCAGCGTCTGCAGAACCTGTTGTCTGTCATACCCGGAGCAAGCCTGGACGGGGTGGCGGAAAAAATCGCTGACCTGCCGGTCGAGCAGTTGGCGCCAGACCAGGTGCTGCTGAACGACAGGGAAAACGTCATCCCGACCCTGATCGCCTTCAACAGCAGTTTCATGGGCATGTTCATTATGGCGGCCTATGTGTTCCTGGACAAGAAAGAAGGCGTCATCAACGCCTACGCGGTGACGGCCTCCTCCGTAGCCCGCTATCTGCTGAGCAAGATCCTGGTCGTGCTGCTGACGGCGACCGTGTCCGGCCTGATCGTGACCGTGCCAGTGTTCGGATTCCAGATCAACTACGGCCTGGTCCTGCTGCTCCTTTTGGTCAGCGGATTCTTCGCCTCGGTGCTGGGTCTTTTGATCGCCAGTTTCTACGCGGACATCACCAAAGCCTTCGGCACGGTGTTTGTGGTCCTGATCCTGCTGATGCTGCCGGTCATCGCCTATTTCCTGCCTGGCTGGAACCCCTGGTGGATCCGGATCATCCCCTCGGATCTCGTCATCTGGTCGTTTCGCGAGATCCTGATCGAGGACGGCAAGACCGGCTTTGTCCTCATGGTGTCCGCCGGACTGCTGGTGGCCGGCTGCGGTTTGTTCGCCCTGGCTGACCATCGCTACCGGAAGACCCTGAGCGTTTCGTGAGAACCAAAAAGAGGAGGTGAGCGCCGTGTTCAAGCGGCTCTGGACGATTTTCGCCCGCGATATCAAAGTTGGCACCCGTGATTTCATCACGCTTTTTGTCCTGATTTTCCCCCTGGTTTTCGCCTTTGGCATCAACCTGATCACGCCCGGCATCAACGACACGACCGTCAATGTGGCGATGGTCGCCGGCGAGGATCCGGATCGTGAAGCGTATTTTGACCGGTTCGCTCATTTGACTTTGCTGCCGGACAGGCAGGCGGTGGCCGACCGCGTCCTGCAGCGGGACAGCCTGATCGGCGTCGTGCGCGATGGCTCCGGCATGCTCGTTCTGGCCCAGGGCAATGAACCGGATGAAGCGGTCGAGCTGGTCAAGCTGATCGCGGTGCTCTACGATTCGGGCGCCCAGACCGGTTCGGAGCAGACCGAGCTGGTCAGCCTGGGCCGGACGATCCCGCCGCTCAAGCAGATCATGGTCAACGCCCTGCTGCTGTTTGTCTCTGTCCTGGCCGGCATGCTGATCGCCCTGAACATCATCGAGGAAAAGACCGACAAGACGATCAGCGCCATCCACGTGACGCCGGTCTCGCGGCTGACCTTCATCCTGGGCAAGAGCCTGACCGGCGCGGTGTTCGCCGTCCTGATGTCCGTCATTGGCCTGTTTGTCACCGGGTTCGGCCAGATCAACCTGTTGCAGATGCTGCCGGTGATCCTGGCCATGACCCTGCTCAGCATCATGATCGGCTTTATCCAGGGCATCAACGGCGACGATGTCATGGAAGCGGCCGGCTCCGTTAAGCTGATGTTCCTGCCGCTGGCCGGCTCGATCATCGGTTACGAACTGCTGGCCGAAAAGTGGCATCCGTTTCTCTACTGGTCACCCTTCTACTGGGCATACCGGGCCAATGAGATGATCCTGTCCCAGAACGGAAGTTGGGCACAGCTGCTGCTTTTCGTCGGCATCATCGCCCTGCTGTGCGCGGGTGTCTTTGCAGTCCTCGCGCCCAGAATCCAGAAAGGTCTGCAAGCACAATAAAGAGACGGAGGTACGACAAATGGAATGGTATTGGTGGGTATTGATTGCGGTCGCAGTCGCGGCCATCGGGGTCCTGAAGCTCAAGGTCTGGAAACTGATCTTGCAAAAACGCAAGCAGCAGAAGCTAGCCAGCGAACATGAGGATGAGGAATAAGGCGTGACCAAACGAGAAGCCATCCTCGCCGCAGCCATCCGGGAGTTTGCCGACAACAGCTACGATGCGGCCTCGATCAATCGCATCATCAAGGCGTCCGGCACATCCAAAGGCACTTTTTATCACTACTTTGCCGACAAGATGGCCCTCTACATGGCGATCGTGGACGATCTGGTCCAGATCAAGCAGACTTATTTCGCCCAGATGCAAAAGCTGCTCGACAACAAGGAGACCAATATATTCGTCCTGCTCAAAGAACAAGCCCGGGCCGGGACGCGATTCATGCATGACAATCCCGAGCTGTACCGTTTCGGCCTGCGCTTTGCCCGGGAAACCGGGCCGGTCAAAGACGTGTTCGCCGAACGGTTCATGCCGGATCTGCAGACCGCGTTCCAGCAAATTGTCGCGTCCGGCATCGCCAACCTCGACCTGGCGGATCGTTTTCCGCCGGATTTTGTCATCCGTCTGATCGGGTTCACCATGATGCACTATGACGAGATCCTGATCGACAGGCAATCAGATCCAACGCCGGAGCAGATCGAGGAGCGGCTGGATTTGCTCTTCGATTTTCTGCAGCGCGGGCTTGGGGAAGGCGACGCCTGATGTAACCTTGTCTTTCAGCGCACGGTCAGGATGACCTTGCCGACATGCTCGCCCCGCTCCAGGATGGCATGGGCTTCTTCAGCCTGTTGAATCGGCAGCACGCGGTAGACGGTCGGACGCACGTCACCGGAGGTCACCCGCGGCCAGACCTTTGCCACGAGACCGGCCAGGATCTTGGCCTTGACCTCGGGCGGACGGCTGCGCAACGTACTGCCGATCAGGCGGATGCCGCGGGTGTAGATGGTTCTCAGGTTGATCTCGGTCAGGTCGCCGGCCAGCGTTGCGATCATGATCCAGCGCGCGCCGCGTGCCAGATAGGGCAGGCATTCGCCCATCGATTCGCTGCCCAGGCAGTCGATGGCCAGGCTGACGGGGAAACCGAGCTCGGACTGCTCACGCAGCACGTCGGCCGTCCGCTGGCAGGAGCTGTCGATGATGACATCCGCATGGAGGTGTGCGATCGAGCGCGCTTTTTCGGCGGTCAGGACGCTGGTGATCACGCGCAGGCCAAAGCTCCTGGCCATGGGGATGACCACGCTGGCCAGGCCGCTGGCGCCGGCATGCATCAGGAGCGTCTCGCCAGGCTGGGCCTGGCCCTCGATAAACAGGTTCAGGTAGGCCGTGGCAAACGCTTCGGGCAGCGCTGCGGCCTCGACCAGGGAGATCCCGTCGGGAATCGGCATCAGCATATCGTAGCGCACCGACACCGCCTCTGCATAGCCGCCGCCGCCCAGCAAGGCGCAGACTTCGTCCCCGGGTTTCCAGGCGCTGTTCCGGGCTGCCACCGGGCCGACCTGCCGGACGATTCCGGATACTTCCAGCCCCATCCATTCCGGACAGCCGGGCGGAGGCGGGTACTGCCCGGCCCGTTGCATGAGGTCCGCCCGGTTCAGGGCCGCCGCATGGATGTCGATCAGAACCTCGTCATCCTGCATGACCGGGTCGGGAACATCCGTCCAGATCAATTGCTTGTCGGTACCAATCAGAATTGCTTTCATTTTTCATTTCCTTTCTTGTTGCCGATGCGATGTGCTCAGGTCAACTGAGACCAGTCGAACAGGACACCGATCGGGAAATTGGCGTAATCATAGGCCAGCCGGTGGTAGACCTCAGGTGCCGCTTGCGGCGAATGGACTTCGCCGATCAGGGGCTTGACGGCCAGGCGTCCGCTGGCCATCATGCGCAGAATCGCGGCACAGTCGTCCTGGGCCGTCCAATTTCCCGGGCTGGACTCGAACTGCGGCCGGGCAAAATTATTGGCCCCGATCAGGGAGACCCCGGGAAAATGAACCAGATGGTAGAAGTCGAGCGCCTGGTCCGGGTTGCGCGAACAACCCAGCAGGGACACGCGGCCAAAACGGGTCATGCAGCCGAGTGTCTGGACCAGGGCCGCGTAAACGCCGGTGACCTCGATGGCGACCGGAACCCCAAGCCCGCCGGTCAGCTGCTTGACGGCTTCCGTATAACCGGGCGCTGTAGGATCCAGCGCCGCATCCGCGCCGAGCTCGAGGGCCAGGGCGCGGCGGGCAGGATTGGGGTCTGCCGCGATCACCGGAACCGCCCCGGCTGCTTTACAGAACGCAACCGACAGCTGGCCCAGGATGCCAAGACCGGCCACCAGGGCCGCTTCGCCGATTTCCAGGCGCGTCTTGCGGATGCCAAGCAGGGGGAAACAGGCGATGACGGCCAGGGCGGCTTCATCCAGCCCGACGCGGTCGTCCTCGATCGGGAAAGCATGCGTGACCGGGACGATGTTGTACTGCTTGTGCTGGCCGAAGTAGATCACGACGCGCTGGCCCACCTTGAGACGGGTGACCGCATCGCCGACTTTTTCGACGATGCCGGTGCCGCTGTAGCCCAGGGCGCGTGGAAAGATGACCTCGTCTAGAATCTTGCCTCCGTAGACATGGCGTTCCCCGATCAGGTTGGCGCGCTCCGTGCCCGCACTGACCGCCGTATAGCAGGTCCGGACCAGCACCTCGTCGGGTCCTGGCAGATCCCGCATCTCCTGGCTGACCAGTTCAGCCCGATTGGGCGCTGTAAACAAGATTTGTCTGTTGTGCATAGCCGTCACCTCGCGTATCAGATGCTATCATTATAGCCATTTGCCAAGCCCAGGATAAGACAGTATACTGCCGGATAGGGATACTATTCTCCAAAGGAGTCCGGGTCATGCTGCAGGAATCGCTCAGGAACAAGCCTGTCTTCATCGATTCGCTGACGATTGAGATCGTCAATTTTCTCCACCGCCATACCCATCGGCCGGCCATGGGCAATCAGAATGAGAGCATTGGCCTGCTGCTGGCGGGCACGGTCGACATCGTATCCGCCAGGACCCGTTTCACGGCCGGGCCGGGCGACCTGATCTACATCCCCCGGGATCTGGCCTATACCTCGACCTGGGCAGGTTCCCCGCAGATTTCTTTCTATTCGCTGCGCTTCACGTTTGCCCGCCCCAGGCTGGCCCCTGAGACAGGCGCGGTGCCCAGCCGCTATCATCTGCAGAAAATCAACGGCCATGACGACGCAATCCCCGCGCTGTTCGAGCAGCTGCATAGCGAATGCAACAAGAAGGACGGCAGCCCGGGACAAGCGCTCAGCGTGTTTTACCAGCTGTTTACGCAGCTGACCCCGATGCTGCGCCAGGAGGAGCCGGAAACAGGCAACAGCCCGGTGCAACGGGCGGTACGTGCGCTGGAAACGAACCCGGCACTGGATTTTTCCGTTCCCCAGCTGGCCCGGTTTTGCGGCATGAGCGAATCCAATTTCTACCTGCTGTTCAAAAAGCAAACCGGCTGTTCGCCGGTCACTTACCGGAACCGGGTTCGCGTCCGCCAGGCTATCGAACTTCTGGCCGGCAGCCAGGCCAGCGTCGAATGGATCAGCCAGACTCTCAATTTCAGTTCGCCGGCTTATTTCCGCCGCGTTTTCAAATCATTTACTGGCGTGACCCCGCACGAGATCCGCCTGCGCGAGCACGGCCTTTAGTTCGCTCCCGTCAGGTGACGCAGCCCCGGGCATCGATCCTGATCGTGCGCAGGATTTCGCGGTGGTCCTTGATCAGCACTGCCTGCGCGTGCAAATTGACCGTGGTGCAGATATGGTTGGGGATGACCAGCAGCTGGTCGCCGACCTCGTGCTTTTTTGCGCCTGGCTTGACGAGCATCATGCCATGCTCTTCCGTCATGCGATTGAGGACCAGTTGTTCGTCTTGCAGAACCCGGCCGAACCCCGTCAAGCAGAGCGGCGGCGTACCCGGTTGGCTGTCGGTGGAAAAGGTCTTGCAGCCGCCGTCGACCACCAGGCGGTCCCGGCCGTTGCTGCTCACCACGGTCACCAGCACACCGGCTGCGCAGTCCGCATGCTGGCAGGCGCCGCTGGCGACGGTTGCCATGTCGTTGAAGACATAGGTGCCCGGGCGGATTTCGGTAATCCCCGGCTGGGCGGCGATCACCGCAGCCGTCGGCGTCGATCCGGCGCTGACATCGCGAAGCGGGATACCGTCCGCCCGAATCCGGTTGGCCAGTTCAACGGTCAGACGACCTTCTTCTTCACCGGCCGCCTGCAGGTCCAGCGAGGGTTTTCCGGCAAGTGTCATGGCCTTGAAGGCGAAGATCCCTGTCAGGTCGAGTCCGCTCATCCGGCTGACGGCCCGGGCGAGGTCAAGGGCGTCTTCCCGGGCGATACCGGTGCGGGCGAACCCGATATCCACCTCCATGCGAACTTCGAGCTTCAGCCCGGCCGCGCGGGCTGCCTCGTCCAACGCCCGCGCGCCGGCCAGGCTGTCGATCCCCACAATCAGGCGGCGGCAGCGCTGCGCGAGCCGGGTCAGCCGCTCCAGCTTGACCGGCCCGATAACCGGGTAGGCGATGAATATGTCGTCAATGCCGGCGTCCGCCATGATTTCAGCTTCGGAGACCTTGGCGACCGTGATGCCGCAAGCCCCTGCATCCAGCTGCATGCGGGCAATCTCGACCGATTTATGGGTCTTGATGTGCGGCCTGAGCGCCACGTTGTGGCGGCGGGCCCGTTCAGCCATGCCGCGGATGTTGTTCTCCAGGCGGTCGGCGTCAATAACAAGGCAGGGCGTGTCGAGCTGCATAACAGGTTCCTCCAGACAGACTGGCCAAAGCCGGTAGATGTACTAGGGTCATCATAGGGTCCAAAGCCCCGACTTGTCAATTTCCCCTTCGGCCAGGCTATGGTATAATCCAGTTATGTTCAACCGCACAGGTCACCACACTGATAAAGGGATGGCGTGAAGACACGAAGAAAGACAGACTGGATCCTGCTCAGCGTGACCGCCTTGCTCGTAGCCGCAACGGTGGCAGCTTGGGGCTGGCGCAGTTTGGCTGAAACGCAAAGCCCGGATGCAACCGTTGAAACCGCTGCGTCCGTTTCGGTCTCGCCGCAACCGGCCAGCCAGAGTCCTTTCCCGACCGACCTGCCGCCGACCCAATCATCCGCGCGCGCGACCCCGTCGCCTGCGCCGGCAACCCCGTCACCCGTACCGGCAACCCCGTCGCCTGTGCCGCTGACCCCGACGCTGCCGCCGGTAACGGTCACGCCGATGACCGATGCGCAGGGCATCTGCCAGGAACCCCTGTCTGCGGATGCTTTCACCGCCGACCAGACCGAGTATTACGTCAAGGCATTCAAGGCCAATATTCGCACAGCACCCGGAACGGATACCGAAATCATCCGGACCGCCGTCATGGGTGACCATTTCCAGCGGACAGGTTACGGGGTCTGCTGGTCCCGCCTCGATCTTGGCGACGGTCAAACCGGTTTCATCCTGACGGATTTGATCACGCAGGAAAAAATCTATCCGCTTAACACGAAGCCGGAACCCGAGCCGACCGACCAGCCGCAGGTCGATGACAACGGCATTTTCCAGGAACCGCTGCCGGTCGCTTCGTTCACATCCGACCAGACCCGCTTCTATGTCAAGGCCTACACCGCCAATCTGCGCCAGGAACCCAATACCGATAGCCGGATCCTGGACAAGCTGGCCATGGGGGATGTCCTGACGCGAACCGGCTACGGCACCTACTGGTCCCGGGTCAAAACAGCGGACGGCACCGTCGGGTTCGTCCTGACCCGCCTGATCTCGGCATCCTTTGTGCGGGCGCCGGTCACACCGGCCCCGACAGCAGCGCCGACACCCAGGCCGACCGCGACCCCGGAACCGACAGCCGTGCCAACGTCCAAGCCGACTGATTCGCCTGCCCCGACGGCAGATCCGACACCGGCTGGCGAGCCGAGTCCGGCGCCGTCCGCGTCGCCGACGCCGGACATGACACCCGAACCGAGCCCGTCACCGACGCCTGAACCCGAACCGGAAGAGAACGCCGAGTTTTTAGAGATGGCGCGCATCGTCGCCCTGGAAGGCAGTCCGACCTACGGTTATGACAGCTACCTGGCCGTCGCGACCGTGATCATGAACCAGGTCGATCACCGCTATTTTCCGAACACCGTCATGGGCGTCATCAGTTACCCGGGCCATTTCAGCACCTACACATCGACTCGGAAACCCTATTACAACGATGCTGTCTATGAGGCGACCCGCGATGCCTATTACAACAGGGTCAGAAACATGCCGAAATACGTGATCGCCTTCATAACCCCGCTAAATTATGAGAAGAACGTGGCCGCCGGCGGCGCTTTCAGCAAGATGGAAGTCTACACGGAGGCCTATGGCGTCTACTGGTGCTATTACCCGGCAGACAGACCCTGATTGCCGGCCAGGGCCGCCGTCAGTTCGCTGCGCAGCCGCCATTGCTGCCAGCTCAGTTCCTGCCAGCGCATCGCATTCAATCGCTCCAACCTGCCTTCCAGATGCAAACGCATCTCCTTGGCCAGCTTCGGGTCAGCGGCCTGCAGCAGTGGCAGGTAGCAGATGACCGCATCGTCTGACAGCTCGAGCAGATAAGCTTGGTCGAGGTCAGATTGCGCTTCGTGCTGCACGTTGTAGCGGGCGATCTGCCAATCCGGATTGACGGCATTCAACACGAGCAGGGCGAAAACTGCTGCGATGGCCATGGATTTGAACAGCGGCAGCCGCCGCATGAAGATCTGCAGGACGAAAAGGATGTGCCAGACCAGGATCAGGCCCATGAAGGCCGTGGACAGGAAGCGCAGGCGGGTCAATCCGTACGTGTCGACATAAAGCCGCATCCGGCTGATCGCCGATACCCACTGAATCAGGCTGCCCAGGATCAGGAGCCATTCCAGGACGCGCAGCGTCCAGGCTGTTGTGGTCTGCGTCCTGGCTGCGCGGGCGGCCAGGTAGATCAGGACCAGGTTGACCAGGCTGACGGCCAGCAGCTCAAAGAAACCGCTGCGCGCGTATTCGGCATAGGTCAGGTGTTCGGGCAGGATGGAACGGAGGGCACCGCTCAGGTATTGGTATTGGATGACGGCGAAAAAGGCATATAAACCCGTGACAAAAACCAGTATCGTGATCAGGATGGTGCGGGCAAATGCGGTTCGGCCGGGGTTTGCCTTGAGACCACTCTGCTGCCCGTCCGTGAGCGATAGAATCCGGCGCTGCCGGCGGCCGCTCTCCAGGACGCTGAAGATGAAGGGGGCCAGGACGAGGGCCGTCAGCAGCTGGCGGGCCAGCCGGGTGAAGGAGAAGCGCTGCAGCCAGGCGGTCAGGCCGGCTATTTTATCCGCGAAGACGGCATCTGCCGAAGCCAATAGGCTGCCCAGCAGCAGCAACAGGGGCAAAGCGATGAGCACGCCGGCCGCGATGGCTATGGCCTGGCGAAGCGCCGGATGGCGCTGGCCTTGTGTTTCCGAACCGGTTGGCCGGACCAGCTGCTTCACATGCTTGAGCTCGCCCAGGCAGAGCAGGGGCCTGACAAGGGGCGCAAGCGCGCTTTCCAGCCAGAACAGCGGATGGTCCCAGTCCTTGCCGGACAAACGGAACAGCAGCATGAACTGGACCAGCAGCAGGACCGCCAGAACGAGGAAGTTGATCACCCGCAGGGGCAGGCTGGACCAGATGGCATAGCAGGCCGCCAGACAGACGATGCAGGCGGTCAGGACTGCCAGCAGCCCGATTCTGCCGCGCGTCAGCCGGAACCGATCGGGCTTTGCCGCACCGCGCGGCAGCAGCAGCCAGCCATAGATCATCGCTTCTGTCAGCAAGATGAGCAAGGTGAACCCCAGTCCCCAGCCGCCCCACAGAAAGAGCCGGACTGCCAGCCAGGCATAGACCAAAACAGACAGGACATGCAGCCATGCAGGCGGGTAAAGGTCAGGTGTGTTGCGGCTCGTGTTGACATCATCCATGGGCGTTTTCCTCGTTTCGTTGCGTTTCATAGGCCAGCAGGTCGGCTGGCTGGCAGTCCAGAACCTGGCATAGCCGTTCCAGGGTCGAGAAGCGGATGGCGCGGGCATGGCCGTTCTTCAAGATGGACAAGTTGGCCTGAGTCAGGCCGACTTCCTCCGCCAGTTGGGCCAGTCCGATCTTCCGCCTGGCCATCATGACATCGAGGTTGACAACAATCGGCATGGGCACCTCCGTGTCAGATCGTCAGTTCATTTTCGGTTTTGACGAGATACGCCTGGCGAAACAGGTCCGCCAGCAGCAGGGCGATAAAAATCAGGATGAAGAAGACGACCGCGCAGAACAGGGTGAGAAACGTGTTGTAGGTGAAGATCTTCACGACGAACGCGGCTGTCAGCAGGCCCAGCGCCAGGGCGATGTGCTGAAATGACCGGCTCTGCCTGGCGTGAAACGGTTCACGCTGTGCGACCCGTTTCAAGATTCGTCGGCCTTCGAATAAAATCCAGGCGGTGCTGAGCCCGCAGACGTAAAGGAAGGCGAGATAGAACGGATAGCTGCCGGGCGGAACATCCGCGGGATATTCCTGAGATGCCAGGCCCGCCGGCCGGCTGTCAGCCTGGCGACCATCCAGCTGGCCGAAAAGGTTTGGCTGCTCATAAAGCACGTTAAGCCAAAACGGCAGCAGGAGCAGCGCCAGCAGGTTCAGGATCAGGATGAAATCGATGATCAGGCATAAAGCGCCGGAAAGCCGGCAGGTCAAATCGCGCAGCATAGCATCACCTCGCAGGTTTTGTGTCCGGGCTGCGCTACACGCTGCCCTTGCATCCTGTTATACTGCGCCAGAATCCGAATGTCAACAAAAATATATTGATAATCAATAATTAATTATTGATTGAATGGATTCATTGTTCAATACAAGCAAAAAAACAGCCCCGGTCCGTAACGGTTCGGGGCTGATGCGGCTTGGAACTCGTGCAGGACGGGTTCAGGTTTCCTTGATCGTGGGGGTGGGCATGTTGTTCTTGTTCCAGTACGCGTTGACACAATCGGCGCAGGTATCCTTGGCATACTCCCAGTTGTTGATTTCAGGGATGACGGCCTGGCTGATGCGGCCTTCGGCGGCATAGGTGATGTCCCGGCAAAATGACGCGTCAATGTCCTTCTTCAATAACGGGCAAAAATAGCGAGTCTCTGTCACGTGTTTCACCTCCGTCTGTTTTCGCGGCTAGCGCTGCCAGCCTGTCCTGCCTTCATTATAGCATGGAAGCCAGGCGGATTCACGGTTCGCGGCCTGCACGCTCGAGCATCGGCCGGAAACTGGTGCCCTCCGGCCGTTCCGGCAGGTCCAGAAAGTCCGCGACTGTCGCGGCCAGATCGCAAAAGCAGGTGCGCGTTCCGAGCGACAGGCCCCGGCGCATGCCCGGCAGGATGGCCAGCAGGGGAACATATTCACGCGTGTGGTCTGTGCCGGGAAAGGTCGGATCGCAGCCATGGTCCGCCGTGATCAGCAGCAGTTCGCCGGGGGAGAGCGCTCGGATCAGGTCGGGCAGGCAGGCGTCAAATGCCATCAGGGCATCGGCATAGCCCTCGGGATCGTTGCGGTGGCCGTAGCGCGAATCGAAATCGACCAGGTTGACCATCAGGATGCCGTCGAACGGTTCGTCCAGCCAGCCGATCGTTTTCTCGATGCCATCCTGGTTGCTGCTGGTTCGGACCGAGCGGGTCAGGCCGCGGCCTGCGTAGATATCGTGGATCTTGCCGATGCCGGCGACGGTATAGCCGGCTGCCTGGGCCAGGTCCAGCACGGTCCGGCCAAACGGTTCGAGTGCGTAGTCGTGCCGGTTGGCGGTGCGCTGGTAATCGCCGGAATTTCCGACGAAAGGCCTGGCGATAATGCGCCCGACCGCGTGCTCGCCGCTCATGATGGTACGTGCCTGCTCGCAGAAGCGGTAGAGCATTTCGAGCGGGATAACCGACTCGTGGCAGGCGATCTGGAGGACACTGTCGGCGGATGTATAGACAATCGGGGATCCGGTCCGAACATGCTCGTCGCCCAGATCCTGGATAATCCTGGTTCCGGAGGCGGGGATATTGCCCAGGATGCTCCGGCCGAATGCCTCCTCGAGCCGGCGTATAATGCCGTCTGGAAATCCATCCGGGTAGACGGGAAACGGCTTTTCCAGGCGCAGCCCGGCCAGTTCCCAGTGCCCCGTCGTCGTATCTTTGCCGACCGATTGTTCCTGCATGCGGCCGTAGCAGGCTGTGGGCTGTTCTGTCCGCCCGATGCCGCTGACCTCCGGAATCAGGCCCAGGCCGAGCGTGGCGAGATGGGGCAGGCGCATCCGGGGAACGGCCGCCGCGACATGCGACAAGGTGTTGCTGCCGGCGTCGCCGTACAGGTGCGCGTCCGGACTCGCGCCGCAGCCGACGCTGTCCAGAACGATGATGGTCACTCGTTTCATGGCGGACTCCTGCATGCTCAGCGGATAACGTCCAGGATCAGGGGCCGAACGGGTTTGGCTTCGGTCTCGATCGTGAACAGGGCTTCAAGGGCATCATGGGCCTGGTCAACCTTGGCCTGGTTTTGGCCCTGAAGACAGACCAGCGGTTCGCCGGCAACTATATTCTGGCCCAGCCGGGCTTGCATGACCAATCCGGCCGTGACGTCGATCGAATCGCTCTTGCTCAGGCGGCCGCCGCCCAGTGCGACAAACACGTGTCCCAGGCCAGCCGTGTCCATGGCGGTGAGGTAGCCGCTGCGCGGTGCCGCCCAGGTTCGCCGGCAGGACGGCTGGGGCAAACGGAGGGGGTCGTCGACAACGCGGCTGTCACCCTGCTGGCCTTCGATCAAGGCCCGCAGCTTATCCAGACCGGATCCGTCGGCCAGCGCCTGGCCCAAGCGGATCCGGGCCGTGCCGGTATCTGCGGCGGCGCCGCCGGCGACGAGCATTTCGGCACCCAGTATCAGGCAGATATCGAGCAGGTCGCCGCCTTGCCGGCCTTTGAGCACCTGGATGGCTTCCGCCACCTCCAGTGTGTTGCCAATCTGACATCCCAGCGGCTGGTCCATGCTGGAGATGACCGCGGTCACGACCCGGCCGGTATGCTTGCCGATCCGGACCATGGTCTGGGCCAGCTGACGGGCCGAAGCCAGATCTTTCATGAACGCGCCGCTGCCGCACTTGACATCGAGAACGATCGCATCGGCCCCGGCGGCGATTTTCTTGCTCATGATGCTGGCTGCGATCAGGGGGATGGAGTCGACGGTGCCGGTGACATCGCGCAGGGCATACAGCTTCTTGTCTGCCGGAGTCAGGTTGTCCGTCTGGGCCATGATCACCAGGCCGTTGGCGCGCGCGAGTTGCAGGGCCCGTTCTTCGTCAATGGCCGCCTGGAAACCGGGAATCGACTCCAGTTTGTCGATCGTGCCTCCTGTAAAGCCGAGACCACGTCCCGACATCTTAACAACTTGGACGCCGCAAGCGGCGACCAGCGGCGCCAGAACCAGGGTGGTCGTGTCGCCGACCCCGCCGGTGCTGTGCTTGTCGACTTTGACACCAGGCAGACCGGTCAGGTCTAACGGGCGCCCGGAGGCTGCCATGGCCAGGGTCAGGGCCGAGGTTTCCTCATCGGACATACCCCGGATGAAAAGCGCCATCAGCATGGCGGACACCTGGTAATCCGGCCAGCTTCCCTGGCTGACGCCATCGACAAACATCTGGATTTCCGCTGCGCTTAATGCGGCGCCGTCACGTTTTTTTATGATCAGGTCGACGGGATGCACGCGACCACCTGCCTTTGCCATAAATTGATATTTGCTTCATTATATCACGAAATTATGCACCCCCGCGCCGGAAAAACATGACCTTTCCCACCCCGCCATCTCCGGGTAGCACAAAGCTTCCAGATCGTGTATTCCCGTCGCTTCATGCTATAATGGGTGGCGAATGTGCTGGCGAAAGGCAGCTGCCCCATCGCGCAGACTGTCAGGAGGAGCGGATTGGAAAACAGGAATGAACTCAAGCGGCTGGCGGGCACAGTCGGCAAGATGTCACTGCCCGTTCTGGTCGAGCAGTTTTTTATCGTCATCATGGGCGTCGTCAACACGATGCTGGCCTCAAACATGGGCAAGGAAGCGATTTCAGCCATCGGCATGATCGATACGATCAGCAACATCATGATCTCGCTCTTCAGCGCGCTGTCCATCGGGGGCACGGTCATCGTCGCCCAGTACACAGGCCAGAAGGATACCGTCAAAGCCAGCCAGAGCGCCGCCCAGGCCCTGCTGTCCAATTTCGTGATCGCCACCGGACTGGCTCTGATCCTCATGGCGCTGCGCACCCTGATCATCAACGCGCTTTACGGGGACGCGGAAGCGCTCGTGCTCGACTATGCCAACCAGTACATCAGCATCAGCCTCTGGTCTTACATCCCGATCGCCATGATCAGCGTATCCTTTGGCATTCTGCGCGGATCCGGCGACACGCGCACGCCGATGCGCATCTCCATCATCATGAACCTGTGCAACGTGCTTTTCAGCTATGTCCTGATCTACGGCCTGGATATCCGGCTCGGTCAGCTGGCGCTGGTGGTGCCGGCCTTTGGCGTTCGCGGTGCGGCAATCGGTCTGACAGCCGCCCGGACGATCGGGATGCTGCTGGTGCTGATCCCGCTCCTGAACGGCTCCAAGCGGATCCGCCTCACTCAGCTGACGCTTTTCCGGCCGCGCTGGGATCTGCTGCGCAGCATATTCCGGCTGGGCATCCCGGCCAGTGCCGAACAGCTGATGTTCCAGGGCGGACGGCTGATCACCCAGACCTACATCGTGCGTTTAGGGACGGTCGCGCTTGCGGCTAACACCATCTCGATTTCGGTCAATTCGCTCCTGATGGTTCCGGGCAACGCCCTGGCGATCGCGGCGACAGCCCTGGTCGGCCAGCAGATCGGGGCCGGGCGTTTCAAAGAAGCCCGCAAACAGCTGAATTTCCTGACCCTGGCCGCCTCGGCTGCGATGGGCCTGATCAGCCTGATCATGCTGGTTGTCAAAAATCCGGTGATCGCGCTCTACACGCAGGACGCGGAAATCAGCCGACTGGTTTCGGTCATGATCCTCTCGTCCCTGATCGTGCAGCCTTTTATCTGGTCGACATCCTTCATAACACCGGCCGGTCTGCGCGGAGCCGGAGACATCCGCTACACCATGGTGGTGTCGATGGTCAGCATGTGGCTCCTGCGCATCCTGCTCGGATATGTTTTCGCGGTGATCCTGCCCTGGGGTGTTCTGGGTGTCTGGATCGCCATGTATGTTGACTGGCTGTGCCGCTCGATTCTCTTTGTCCGCCGCGTTCAGCGCGATGAGTGGTTTGCCAAGGTCGTCATCCGCTGACCGCGTCAGGCGAACAGGCCGGCGGCGTTCTTCCAGCAGACCCGTTCGACCAGGCTGGCCAGTGCGGCCATATCGCGCGGATATTCGCCGTTCTCAACCCACAAGCCCAGCTGGTTGCAGAAGATGCGCCGGAAGTATTCATGGCGCGTGTACGACAGCAAGCTGCGTGAATCCGTCGACATGCCGACAAAATTGGCCAGGACACCGGTTTGGCTGTACTGCTGCAGATGCAGCTGCATGCCGTCTTTCTGGTCGTGGAACCACCAGGCCGGCCCCTGGGTGACCCAGGCCGGCTCGCCGTCACGGGCAAAGGTGCTGCCGATCGTGGACAGCGTCATGTTGTCATTGGCGTTGAGCGAATAAAGCAGCGTCCGGGGCAGCGCGTTCTGTTCCTGGCAGGCGTTGAGCAGCTGGACCAGCGGCCTCGCGACCGGCATGTCCGCAATCGCGTCAAACCCGGTATCCGGACCCAGCCTGTCAAAATATCTTCGGCTGGTGTTGCGCAGAGCGCCGATATGCAGCTGCATGGTCCAGCCGAGGTCTTCGTAAATGGCTGCCAGGTCGGTCAGGATGGCAAACTGGACCTGTGCCGCTTCGTCAGGCAGCAGTTCCTGTCCGGCCAGCCGTTTCTGGAACAAGCGGTTGGCGTCGGTCCGGCTGACCGGCATCTGGGGCATCGTGTCGAGCGCGTGGTCCGAAAGACGGCAGCCATGGCGATGAAACACGTCCGCCCGCTGGCGCAACGCATCGGCCAGGCTGTCCAGTGAGCGGATTGGCGCGCTGTCCGGTGATACCGCTTCCAGTTCGGCGATGACCTGCGGATACGCCGGATTGAGCAGGCGCAGGAACCGGTCTGGCCGGCTGGCAGGAATGACTTTCAGATCGCCTGTTTGACCTGCCAGGCGGGCATGGTCCTGCAGCGTCGAAACCGGGTCGTCCGTCGTGCACAAAATACGCACCTTCATGCGCTTCAGCAGTTGGACCGGCGTGCATTCCGGCCGGGCCAGCTGTTCGTTGACCGATTTCCAGATGGCCGGTGCGCTGGCCGGGGTGAGCGGTTCAGCGATGCCGAAATAGCGCTGCAGCTCGAGATGCGTCCACGGGTATAGCGGGTTGCCGATCAGGTCGGGCAGGATCTGCGCCCAGGCTTTGAATTTCTCCTCGGGATCGGCGTCGCCGGTGATGCAGCGTTCAGGCACCCCGGCCAGGCGCATGGCGCGCCATTTGTAGTGATCCCCGCCCAGCCAGGCCTCGGTGAGATCGCGGAAATTGCGGTTTGCCGCCAGCACCGACGCGTCGATGTGGCAGTGAAAGTCACAGATCGGCAATTTGGCTGCGTGCTCGTGGAACAGGCTGCGCGCGGTCTCGTTGTTGAGTAGGTAATCTTGATCCATGAACGATTGCATTGGATAGGCCTCGCTTTCATCTGGTAATGCGCGCCGGAGCACGTATGTTTATTGTATCACAAGGTCACGCCATTTTTGAAAATGGCGATTTCGCGGTAACCGGCCCGTTCGCTGCGGGTCAGGCAGCTGCCCGACGCGATCCGGATGACGAGGCGCAGCAGCTCTTCGTCCAGGGCAGCCCGGGCCTTGGCGCCGCTCAGCACTGTGCCGGCATCCAGGTCGATCCAGTGCGGCTTGTGCCGGGCCAGCTGGCTGTTGGAGGCGATCTTGAGCGTCGGAACCGGACCGCCCAGCGGGTTGCCGCGCCCAGTCGTGAACAGGATCAGCTGCGCGCCGGCAGCCGCCAGGGCGGTAACCGCGACCAGATCGTTGCCCGGCGCTTCCAGAAGCGTCAGTCCCCGGCTGCGCTGCCGTTCTCCATAGCGGATGACCGCGGTCAGCGGCGCCTGTCCGGCCTTCTGGACACAGCCCAGCGATTTTTCCTCCAGGGTGGTTATGCCGCCGGCTTTGTTGCCTGGCGACGGGTTTTCGCCGACCGGAAAGCCCTGGCTGGTGTAGTACTGGCGAAAATCACGGATCAGCCGGATAAAGGCTTGCCGGACCGTTTCGTCCGCGGTTCGGGCCAGCAGCACCTGTTCCGCGCCGAAACATTCGGGAATTTCACTGAGCAGGGCAGAGCCCCCCAGACTGACCAGCCGGTCGGTGAAGCGGCCCAGCAGGGGATTGGCTGTCAGGCCGGAATAGGAATCGGAACCGCCGCACTTGAGTCCGACGACCAGGTCGGCAAGCGGACAGGAAACGCGCGACGCCTGACCGGCGAGATGAGCCAGTTCGTCCAGGATCGCGTGCCCGGACGATTCCTCATCGTGTTCCTCCTGGGCGACCATGAACCGGATTCGCACGGCGTCGAAAGCGCCCAGCTGCTCCCGCAAACTGTCGACCTGGTTGTTTTCGCAGCCCAGACCGACGACCAGGACTGCACCGGCGTTGGGATGGAGGGCCAGAGCGGCCAGCAGCCGGACCGTGTGCAGGTGATCGTCGCCGAGTTGGGAACAGCCGTAGGGATGGGTCCAGGCCTGTACGCCGTCCAGACCGGACCAGCCGCCGTCCGCGATGTGCGCGCGGCCGTATTCAGCCAGCCGTATCGCGAGCTGGTTGACACAGCCGACCGTCGGGATGATCCATAGCTCGTTTCGGGTGCCGACCCGGCCGTCGGCCCGGCGGTACCCGGCAAAAGTGCATGCGGTTGCCGGTGCCCGGGCACCCGGCTGGACAGCCGGCGCCGCGAGAGGGGACAGAGCGGTGAAATCGCCAGTCAAGCTTGTCGCCAGGTTATGGGTGTGCACCCACTCGCCGGCCTTGACCGGCTGCGTAGCCACACCGATCGGCCAGCCGTACTTGACGAGGCTCTGTCCGGGTTCTAAAGCGGCCAGGGCCACTTTATGCCCGGGCGGCGCCGCGAATCCCTCGTTCAGCACGACGGCGACATTGTCATCGGGATGGATGCGCAGCCACCCGGCTGGCAGGCCGGAATCGGAATTGGATGGCAGCATAGGCGCCCCCTTTCGGAAACCTCTCGATGCGGACAGCATAACACACCTGCCGGGTAGCCGGTCAAGATGCTGCTGCAATCGATTGCACAAACGATTGCAGCAGCTGCCCGGCTGTGCTAGACTGACAGATATCCTGCATATTGGAGGTGCGCCCCATGCCGCATTCTGAACCTTTCCGACGATTTGATTATGTAAGCCCCGCTGACCTGCAGCGTGACCTGGACCGGATGGGCCTCGAACTGCCTTTGCTCGAAGACCCGGCAATCCTGGCCCGGCCCTGCTCGATCGGCACAGGCACCGCGCCCAACCGGGTGGCCATCCAGCCGATGGAAGGCTGCGACGGGAGCGCGGACGGACAACCGGACGCGCTGACCTTGCGGCGCTACCAGCGCTTTGCGTCCGGCGGAGCCGGGCTGCTCTGGGTGGAGGCGACCGCCGTCGTGCCGGAGGGCCGCGCCAATCCGCGTCAGCTCTGGCTGCACGAGCAGAACGTGGAGGCGTTTCGCGATCTGGTGCGCCTGATCGACCGCGAAGCCGGGACCAAGCCCTATAAAGTGCTGCAGCTGACCCACAGCGGCCGTTATGCAAAGCCTGACGGCCAGGCGCGTCCGCTGGTGGCCGCAGCCAACCCCTGGCTGGGCAAGCCGGGCCAATCCGAGGTCATTCTGCCGGACGAAGCGCTGGCCGACCTGGTGCCGGCCTACGTGCGGGCTGCCGAACTGGCCTATGCGGCCGGGTTCCAGGCTGTCGACATCAAGGCCTGCCACCGCTACTTGCTGAACGAGCTGCTCTCGGCCCGCACACGGCCCGGCCCTTACGGCGGTTCGCTGGAAAACCGCAGCCGTCTGCTGCTGGACATCGTGCGCGCAGTCAAGTCCGAAGTGCCGATCGATGTCGCCGTCCGCCTCAACGCCTATGACGAGATTCCGGCTCCCTACGGCTGGGGCGTCCGGGAAGACGACCATCGCCAGCCCGATTTCAGCGAGCCGGCCTGGCTGGTGCGCGCGCTGCAGGACGCCGGCGTCGCCCTGATCAACATTACCGGCGGCAACCCCTACTACAACCCGCATGTCAACCGCCCCTACGACACGGGTCCGTACCAGCCGCCCGTTCATCAGCTGTACCACCTGACCAAGCTGCTTCAGGCCTGCCGCACGCTCAAGCAGGCGCTGCCGCCTGACGCACCGGTGCGCTTCATGGCCTCGGGACTGACCTGGCTGCGCCATCTGGCGGGACCTGCGGCAGCCGGCCTGGTCGCGTCGGATTGGAGCGACCTGGCCGGATTTGGCCGCCAGGCCTTCGCTTACCCGTCCCTGGCCACCGACTTGCTCACGCAGGGCGGCCTTGACGCGCGAAAATGCTGCCTGTCCTGCGGCAAGTGTTCTGAAATCATGCGCGACGGCGGCCAGGCCGGCTGTGTCATCCATGACAGTGCCGTTTATCTGCCTATCTACCGGACCGGTCGCGCCGGCAAGCCTCCGCTGAGCAAGAAGGATGTGGCCGAGCATGTCTAGTCCCGACAACAGCAGGCACCAGGCGACCCTCAAAGACGTCGCCCGGGCCTGCGGCGTGTCCGTCTCCACGGCTTCACGGGCACTTTCGGGCAAGACACCGGTTGAGCCGGCTACCCGGGCCCGGGTCTGCGCGGCGGCTGAGGCCATGGGGTACCGCCCCAATTTCCTGGCCCGCAGCCTGAAAGAAGGCAACAGCAGGATGATCGGCCTGATCGTGCCCGACATCACCAACCCGGTTTTCCCATCTGTTGCCCTGGGCGCCGAAACGGAAGCTGTCCGGCAAGGTTACCAGCTGATGCTGTCCCACTCGCACGAGTCGTCGGCGCAGGAAGCCAGCCTGGCCTTGTTGCTGCGGCAAAACGGCGCCGCGGGCATCCTGGTCGCGACGGCTTGCCGCGGAACCCAGTCACCACTCGACTGGCAGCAGGCCATTCGCGGCATCCCGGTGTGCCAGGTGGTGCGCCGGCAAACGAGCCGCCTGCCTTGCTTATGTGTCGACCAGGAGATGGCCGGCCGCCTGGCCGCGGAACGGTTCCTGGCCCGCGGCTGCCGCCGTCCCGCCATCCTGGCCGGTGACCAGAGCCTGCGCCTGCATCGCGAGCGGCTGCATGGCTTTCGATCCGTGCTTGCCGCCGCCGGCCTGAATCCGATCGTCCAGGACAGCAGCGATCCTGAAGAGGACGGCAGCCGGGCTGCAGAACAGCTGCTGCAGCTTGCGGGGCAGACAGACGCCGTTTTTGCCGCGTCCGATATGCAGGCGCTGGGCGTGATGCGCACACTGGTCCAGCACCGCATCGCCGTGCCGGAGCAGGTGGCCGTCATTGGCGTTGACAACATGGGCATCAGTGCCTTGTGTACGCCCGCGATCACCAGCATCCGTCAGCCGCTGCAGGAGATCGGGCGCCTGGCCTGCCGGTATGTCATCGACTGGATCCGGACAGGACACCCGTCAGATGATCCGCTCGTCTGCCTGCCCTGCACCTTGATGGACGGTGAAACCGCCTGAAACGGCCGCGCGGCGGGACGACAGAAAGTGAGGAAACGATATGAACGCAAAAAAAACCCAACAACCGGTTGCCATGGTGACCGGCGGGAGCCGCGGCATTGGCCTGGCTGTCAGCCGGCGCCTGCTGGCCGACGGCTTCCAGCTGTCGATCCTGGGCACAAAACCCGCTGAAGCGATCGGGGATACGCTGGCAGAGCTGAGCCAGGCTGGCTCCGTCGCCTATACGCAGGGCGATCTGGGCGCGGCAGAAGACCGGGCCCGCTACCTGGCCGGGACCCTGGAGCGCTTCGGCCGGATTGACCTGCTGGTCAACAACGCCGGCGTTGCGCCGCTCGTCCGGGCGGATGTGCTCGAGATGAGCGAAGCCAGCTATGACCGGGTCATGGCGATCAACCTCAAAGGGCCTGTTTTCCTCTCCCAACTGGTTGCCCGCCAGATGCTGAACCAGCCTTTACGATCTGACGGCCTCAGGGGATCGATCGTGGTGATCAGTTCCGTCTCAGCCAACACCGTATCCACCAGCCGGGCTGAATACTGCCTGTCCAAGGCCGGCCTGAGCATGCTGACCCAGATTCTGGCCGCCCGGCTGGCCGAGGACGCGATCCCGGTGTATGAAATTCGTCCGGGCATCATCCAGACCGACATGACCGCCGGCGTACGCCAGGTCTACGACAGCCAGATCGCAGCCGGTGTCTTTCCCATGAAACGCTGGGGACAGCCTGAAGACGTGGCCGATGCGGTTGCCCTGCTGGCGTCTGGCCAGCTGCGTTATTCGACAGGCGACTGCCTGCATGTCGACGGCGGGTTCCACATCCGCCGCCTGTGAGGAGGTGATCGCATGCGCCAGCTGACGGCCTGCAACGGTTCGGAACAGCTCGTGAAGGGAATCCGGATCCAGACCCACACCTGCCGCGTCGCGGTCGTGGGCAGCGGCGCCGCCGGGATGGCCGCCGCCCTGCGCCTCGCTGAACGGGGCGTTACAGACGTCGTCCTGCTGACGGAGGACCTGCTGGCCGGCACCTCGCGCAACACGGGTTCCGACAAGCAGACCTACTACAAGCTGACGTTGTCAGGCGACGAACCTGATTCGATCGGCCAGATGGCCCAGACCCTGTTTTCCGGCGGCAGCATGGATGGCGACCTGGCCCGTGTCGAGGCCTCGCTTTCCGCCGAATGTTTTTTCTGGCTGGCCAGCAAGGGCGTGCCCTTTCCGCGCAACACCTATGGCGAAGCGGTCGGGTACAAAACGGATCACGACCCGCTCAGCCGGGCCTCGTCAGCCGGTCCGCTCACATCCCGCCTAATGGTCGAGTCATTGCAGGACGCGCTGGGCGCGACACCGGTGCAGCTGTTCGACCGCCAGCAGGCCGTCAAGCTGCTCACGGACCGCCGGACCGGCGCGGTCCGGGGCGTTCTGTGCCTGTCCCTGGCCGGCCCCGATCCTGTCTACAGCCTGGTCATGTGCCAAGCTGTCGTCTGGGCCGTCGGCGGCCCGGCCCTGGTCTATGCCGATGTGGTCTATCCGGGCAGCCAGCTGGGCGGCACCGCGCCGGCCCTGGAGGCGGGCGCCGCGGCGGTCAACCTGACGGAATGGCAGTATGGCCTGGCGTCGATCGCTCCGCGCTGGAACGTGTCCGGCAGCTACCAGCAGGTTCTGCCGGCCTATGTCTCTACGGATCCGGACGGCCGCAACCCGCGCCACTTTCTGGACGAAGGGATCCCGGACCGGATGAAACGGCTCGGTGCTGTTTTTTGCAAGGGCTACCAGTGGCCGTTCGATGTGCGTAAGCTGCCTGGCTCGTCCCAGGTTGACCTTCTGGTCTACCGGGAAACCGTGCTCAGGGGCCGACGCGTCTTTTTGGATTTTGGTCAGAATCCGGACGGTCTGTCGTTGGCGCGGGCCGATCTCGATGCCGAAACGGCCGCCTATCTGGACCGGACGCAGGCCTGGGCGCCGCTGCCCTGGCAGCGCCTGCGCCAGATGAACGAACCGGCCTTTGCCTTTTATCTGGATCACGGCGTCGACCTGTCGCGCGAGCGGCTGGAAATCCGCCTGAGCGCGCAGCACCACAACGGCGGCCTGGCTGTCGACGCCAACTGGGAGACGACGCTGCCCGGCTTGTTTGCGGTCGGTGAAGTCAGCGGCACGCACGGGGTCTACCGTCCCGGCGGCAGCGCCCTGAACAGCGGCCAGGTCGGTGCTTTGCGCGCCGCTCAGGCGATTGAACGCCGTCTGGGTGTAGAGCCCGATCCGGTGTTCGACACGACCGACTTGCTTGGGCAGGCCGCGGACTATCTTGGCGGCCGCTGTGAACCGGAACAGGATGGTCTGGAGCCTGAGCTGCTGCAGGCCTGGCAGCTGGCCGGGGAGCGGATGAGCCGCCTGGCCGGTCCCCTGCGGGACACGACGCAGCTGAACGCGGCATTCGATGCTGTCAGCCAGGCGTTGGCCGACAGCCGCCGCTTCCTGGGCATCTCGTCTCTGCCGGGCCTGTCCCTGGCCTGTCGCTACCGCGACATGCTCCTGACCCAGCGCTTTCTGCTCGGAGCGATGCGCGATTATTTGCAGCATGGCGGCGTCAGCCGCGGGTCAGCGCTCTATCTTGACCCTGCCGGCGAGGTGCCCGGCGGGGTGCCGGATGTCTTCCGGGCCCGGACCGGTCCGGACACCTTGACCGGGTCCGTGCAGCGCACATGGCTGGAAACGCCCGGTGATCTGCTAAGTCCGTTACGCGTGAACTGGCGTCCGGTGCGTCCGCTGCCGCATCCGGATGAAGCCTTTGAAGTGGTCTGGCAGGCCTGGCGCAGGGAAAATGCGCAAGAGGGGAGACAACATGAAACCTAAGTGGGGGATCGTAACCGATGAAGTGCTGCCGCAGGCGGCAGATGCGGTGGCGCGGGTCGCCGGCTGGAACCTGGCCGGCGTTGAAATCCGGGGTGTGGCGCCCGGACGGCGGATTCCGGATATCGATCCGGACGAAGTCCGCGCGCTGCAGGACGCCCTGGCCCGCGCCAGTCTGAGCGTTACGGCGCTTTCGCCCGGAACGTGGAAATGCAGCCTGGACGCGCCTGAGGCGTCGCTCCAGGCGGCACGTTTCCAGCGCACGCTGGATCTGGCCGAAGCCTGGGGAGTGACGCGCGTGATCACCTTCGGCGTCAAACGCAAGGAGTCGGACACAGCCGCGGACTACGACCGGGTCTGTGCGCTGCTAGGCCAAATGAGCCTAGAGGCGGGCCGGCGCGGCATCACCTTGTGCGTCGAGAACGAAAAAGGCTGGTGGGCCGATACCGATGAGGCGATCGACCGCCTGCTTACGGATCTGGCCCCGGCCGGCCTGCGCCTGAACTGGGACGCCGCCAACTACGCCGACGCCGGCGGGACTGATCCCGTCGCCGCCTACCGGCGCTGGCAAAATCAAATCGCCAACATCCATCTAAAGGATGTCTGTCTCGACCCGGGCGGCCATCGATGGTGCCTGCTGGGGCAGGGCGATGTCGGCTGGGAGACGCTCCTGCCGGTGATGCTGGCGTCTCCCGCACGGACGCCCATGAGCATCGAGACGCATTGCGCGCCGCTGCCGGACAACAGCCTGCTCAACCGGAAATGGCTGCAGACTTTCGAGATAACGCCGCAAGGAGGAAACCGGCATGGATGATTCCAGAACAGAACCGATTCGCATTGTCCTGGCCGGGATCGGCGGCTACGGCATCCACTATGTCACAGCACTGGTCCAGCGGGAGCAGCAGGGTGCGCCGCTCAGGCTGGTCGCGATGGTCGACCCGGTGGCGACGGCCAGCCCGGTATACCCGCTGGTCGCGCATGTGCCGTGCTACCAGGATCTGGAGGCCTGCCTGCGCGACCATCCGGCGGACCTGGTGGTCCTTGCCAGCCCGATCCAGTTCCATGCGGAGCAGATCAGGACGGCCCTGGCCCACCGGGCGCACGTCCTGTGCGAAAAGCCGCTCTGTGCCACCCGCCGGCAGGGCCTTGACCTGATCGAGGCCCAGGCTGCTGCGGGGCTTCAGGTCGGGATCGGCTACCAGTGGTCTTTTTGCCCGGCCATCCTCCAGGCGCGCGAAGATACATGGGCCGGCCTGTACGGGGTGCCCCGGGTTTTCCGCACGCGTGTCTACTGGCCGCGCAGTGACGCCTATTTCAGCCGCAACCGGTGGGCCGGGCGCATCCGGGACAGCCAGGGCCGTCCCGTCTATGACAGCGTGCTCAACAACGCCACGGCACACTACCTGCACAACATGCTTTTTTTCCTCGGTTCAGCGCCGCACGAAGCCCGGCTGCCCGAGCGGATCGAGGCTCGCCTGCTGCGCGGCAACCCGGTCGAGACGTTCGATACCGCGCTGGTCCGCATGGAGGCTGACCTGCCGGACGATCTGCCGGTCGTGCTGGCACTGGCCGTCTCGCATGCGACGGCCAGCCTGGTCGATCCGGATCTGGAATACCGCTACAGCCGGGGCCGGCTGCTGGTGCAACAGGGCATCCTGCGCGGCGAACTGGATGGACCGGACGGAAGCGTTAAGGAATATGGCCCGGTTACGGGGCCGGATCCGGTGGCCGACAAACTGGACGCCATGCTCGAGGCCGTGCGCACCGGGCAACGGCCGCCGTGCGACATCCGGACGGCATATGCCCAGACAGCGGTTCTGGCGGCGATCCAGGAGACGGCACCGGTGGAAACCGTTCCGGAGGCTGGTCGGGTCATAACCAGGCGTGACCAGGCCACCTGGCTGAGTGTCCCGGGGCTGGAAGCGGTTATGGATCGATTTGTCAGGACGCTGGAACTGCCCGATTCGCTGCAGGCCGCCCTGGGCTTTGGCTTGGCAGGGGAGAATGGTCTGCTATAATAATCATGCCGGACCGGCAGGTCCGAGCGAAACCAGCACCTGCAGGAGGTCGTTATGAGCCCAAAAGCACTGGTCGCCCTGGGAGGCGGACCCTCTCCCGTCATTAATGCTTCACTGGCCGGCGTTATCGAGCGCTGCCGCGATTATCCGGCCATCACCGGCCTGTATGCGGCCTGGCATGGCGTGGAGGGGATTCTCCGCGAAGAGCTGATCGACCTTGACGGCCAGGATCGCAGTGAACTGGACCGGCTCAAGCAGACACCGGCTTCCGGTGCGATCGGGACCTGCCGCTACAAGCTGGGCGAAGGCCAGCAGGAAGATTTCGACCGGATCATCGATGTGCTCCAGGCGCACGGGATCGGCTATTTTTTCTACATCGGCGGCAACGATACCATGGATACGGCAGACAAGGTGTCGCGCCTGGCGCATGAACGCGGTTTCGATCTGGTGGTTACCGGTGTGCCCAAGACCATCGACAACGATCTGGGCGACGAAGCGCGCACCATCATCGACCACACGCCGGGCTACGGCAGCGCGGCCCGCTACTGGGCCATGACCATGCAGAACACCGAAGAGGAGAACCGGGGCATGTCGGTTTCCGAATGTGTCTCGGTCTGGCAGGCGATGGGCCGGAAATCCGGCTTTATCACGGCGGCTGCCCGGCTGGCCGACCCGGAGCGGCGCTGGCCGCTGCAGCTCTATTTTGCCGAAGCCGGCCATAATCTGGACAGCCTGACAGAGCATGTCAACCAGGAACTGGTGCGTTCCGGCCGCTGCATCGTGGTCGTCAACGAAGGGTTCGATGTCGGCCATATCGGTGCCAAGCGGGATGGGTTCGGCCACATCGAGTACGGCGCCAGCGAGCAGACGGCAGCCCAGATTGTCGTCAACCACCTGAACAAGGCAGGCCTCAAGGCCCGCGGCCAGGCGACCGGCCAGGTCCCCGGGATCCTGCAGCGCGCGTCGTCGATACACCGCTCGGTGGTCGACATCGAAGAGGCCTGGGCGGTTGGCGCGCACGCCGTCGAGGTCGCCATGACGGCAGGAACCGGCTTTATGGCGACGATTCTGCGCGTTTCGGACGATCCGTACCAGGTGCGCTATGACCAGGTGCCGCTGCGGACCGTCGCCAATTCCGAACGGTTCCTGCCGCCGGATTGGATCAGCCCGGATGGCCTCGATGTGACCGACGCCTTCATCCGGTACGCCCGCCCCCTGATCGGCCGGGACTGGCCGCACATCCCGCTTGAGGATGGGCTGCAGCGCTTCGCCAGGCTTAACATCCGCTTCATCGCACCGCGCTGCCCGACCTACATGCCGGCGGCGCACCGCCCGGAAACCTTATGACGCTGCCGCCCTGGCCGGTCCTTGCGGCGCTGGGGGCGATGAGCGTCCTCGGCCTGGCCCTGATGGGCCTGGATAAGCGCCGCGCGCGCCGCCGTCTTTGGCGTGTCCCGGAAAAAACGCTCCTGGCGGTCGCCCTGCTGGGCGGTGCCGCCGGGGTTTGGATCGGTTTGTACCTATTCCGGCATAAAACCCGGCATCTGCTGTTTGTCTTGGGGG
>LSQX01093355.1_pt1 | contig 47161 bp, 62 predicted proteins | sample 654561 | NCBI WGS metagenome assembly LSQX01 (sample SAMN04489861, study PRJNA283612) | anaerobic digester metagenome | isolation source: 4 biogas reactors fed with cattle manure at either 37C or 55C with and... | place: Denmark: Kongens Lyngby | collected 2014
AATCCGCCCCGGCGACACCGTAGACACCCCCTACGGACAGGAACTAGTCATCGCCGTCGCCAACGACCGCGTGACCACCACCGTCAACAAGAGCCGGAACGACGCCTACATCCTCAACTACGACCAGATCACAGGCGCAACCACCAACGACGACCTAAGCACCCGCACCGGCACCGACCACATCAAAGACCTGGCCCTAGTCGGCGCACCACAACCCGCGCCGCACAAGCCCGTCACGATGGACAACCCGGCCACGTTCTACACCACCGAACAACTCCGTAACCGTGGCTGGACCGACGCGCAAATCAAAAAGCACATCGGCACCCCAGACGGACGTAAGAAGTTCCGCGCCGCCGTCGTCCACGGCGAAAAGTACACCGGCATGAACGTCAACGTCTTCAACCGCGACCGCGTGCACTGGGCCGAGGAACAGAACAAAAACCTCGACCTTGGCGCACACCGCGAACCGAAGGCCCCTAAAATTGACGGAATGAACATCACCCACAAGATCGACAAGAACACCGGCAAGCACAGGTTCTTCGTCAACAACTGGCAAGACATCGCCGGTAGTGGCGTCACCAAGGGTGAACTCGACGATGGAGTTGTGTGGATCGACGCCAAGGGCAACGTCCACGTCAACATGAGCAACGACAGCGGAGAGAAGGTAGCCGCCCGAATCAAGAAGATCCTCGCAGACGGCAAGGTGCCCACCAAGAAGGACACCAAGACAACCAGCAAGCCCGCCCCGAAGGCGACCAAGGAGAAGCCGAAGCCGCTGGACAAGGACGGGCAGATTCGCCGCGCCGCCTCCGACAAACTGGCCAAGCAACTCCCCGGCGACTGGACCCGCGACCCCAACAACCCGGACCGCTTCACCAACGGCGACTACACCATCACCACCCACAACACGGGCCGCTACACCAACTTCCGCGTCACCCGTAAGGGCGACGACCGTGAGATGGGATTCTCCACCGCCAACCACCTGCCCGTCGTGATGGACACCCTCGCACGCCCACAGGCCGCAGACAAGGACGTCTCCGCCCGCGACGGACGCACAGCCCTACACTTCCTCGACTTCAACAACTCGGGCACCAGCCTGTCCACCGCAGGCCGTAAGCGTGTCCGTGAACACGCCGCCTCCCTGTCGAACAAGCACCTCGCCACCGCCTACAGCGAGGCCCGTGACGACTACAACAGCGCCAAGGGCAACTTCCGGTCCGCCGGTGTCCGCAACGCCTACGGCGACGAAATGGAAGCCCGCCGCCTGGTCCGCTACAACGACAACATGCAGCGCACCTACCCGAAGGGCACCCCGTCCATCGCCAAGTGGGGACAGGGCTACGAGAAGTTCGAGCTGCCACGCGCCAACAAGGGCGACAAGGACGCCGCTAAGCGTCTCGACGCCCTGGAAACCGGCTACGTCAACGCCCTGCACAAGCACGGCGGCATGGACCTCGACGCCGCGAAAGCACAGGCCCGCAAGGAGCGCGAGGACAACAACCTCGACCCGGTGGAGCGCAAGAAGCTCGACGGCACCGCCGGACTTAGCGGTGGACAGGGTGACAAGCCCGCGGAGAAGGGCGACACCCCACAGCCGCAGGGCGACAAGCCCACAGGCACGTCCCACCCCTTCGGACTGTCCGACAAGGACATGGACTTCGCCAGGGACGTCTACAACAACCCCTCCCCCGAAACCAACACCATCCGTAGTGCCGACTACGACACCCTCAAACGCATCGGCAGCCTCGACTGGGAGAAAACCAAGAACCGCCACCTCCGTACCGCCATCGTCTACGCAGAGCACGAACTCAACGAGCGCGACAAGCGCATCAAGTGGTACGAAGGCGCAGGGGACAAGGCAATGGCCGACAAGACCCGCAACTCCCGCCCCGCCGCACCCACCGACCTCACCGACGCGAACATCAAGGCGATGGACGACTACGAACTGGTGGAGGAACACAAGTCCCTGGCCAAGGGACTGCGCAACAACCCGAAGGACGCCACCCTAAAGGCCGACAAGGACCGGGTGGCCGCCGAACTACGCAGCCGTGGGTTCAAGATGAACGCCCTCAACAAGGGCCGCCAGCAGCAGAACAAGCCCACCCCTGCCCAGAACACACCCACCACCCCGACCGCAGGCGGCAAACGGCACAAGCGTGGCGAACCGTTCACCCAGGCGAACCTCGACACGGACGCAGGCGAAACCGTCACCGAGAACGGCACCATCATCCGTGGCGACTACCGCATCATCGCCAACGAGAACGGCACCTACTCCTACATGGAGAACTTCGGGGCGCACCGACTCAGCAGGGGGCAGAAGTCCCTAGCAAACGTCCGTAAGCAGGTGGACAAGTTCAACGCCACCCGCAAGGCCAACAACGAGGACAAGGCCGCAGACACCCCGGCAACCCCGGCAACCCCGGCGACCCCGGACACGCCTGCCACCCCGCCCACCGAGAATGTCACCCCGGACACCAACACCGACAACATCGTCGATAACCCCGACGCCGACATCCTCATCGAGCACACCCCCGAAGATGGCACCATCGTCCACGGCACCAGCAGGGGAGACGGCACCGCCGAAATCCTCAAAGCCAACGGCTTCCGCTGGTCCCGCAACCTAGGAGCCTGGTACATCCAACGATCCCGCGACCAACGCCCCGACCAAGCCAAGATCAACCGGGCACGCAAGGCACTGCAAGACGCAGGCCACGACGTCGGAATCGACCTGGACACCACCCGCCGCAGCGCCGCCGAACGAGACGCAGCCACCACCAAACGCCTCACCGACCGCGCCGACGCCCTCCAAACCAAAGCCGACAACAAGGCAGGACAGGCACGCGCCGCCGAAGCACGCCACGACCGCGACGCCGCCAGCCTCCCCGAAGGTGGCGAACCCATCAAGATCGGCCACCACTCCGAAAACCGCCACCGCCGCGCCGTGGAACGCGCCTGGGACAGCATGGGCAAAGCCGTTGAAGCACGAGAAGCAGAACGCCACGCACAACGCCGAGCAGACGCCTCCAAACGCAACGCAGAGAACCGCAACAACCCCACCACGGTGAACAACCGCATCAAGACCCTAGAGGCCGACATTCGACGCCTCGAACGGGAACGAGACGGCTACACCCGCAACCACCGCAACGGCAGCGGCAAGATCATCCACACGGAGACGTTCGAACCCGCCACCGGGCAACACCGCGCCGACATTGAACGCCGCATTGAGGAAGCCACCGACGACCTCAACTACCAGAAGCAACTCCGACAGGAACACATCGACGCCGGACGCATCGCGGACCTCACCGCCGAAGACTTCCAAGTCGGACAGTTCATCGTGCACCGAGGCAAGCCGTACCGCATCGCCAAGGTCAACAAAAAGACCATCGCACTGGAAGGCGAAGGCCACAACCTCCGCGCCGCCCGCCCCCAGAACGTCCAAATCAGCGACCTCCGACGCGGCCCGGTCACCGCCGATGAGGTCCGCGAAATGCTACGGGAACGAGCGGCGAACCTCACCCTGGACCAACTACGCCAGCAAATCTCCTACAACGCAGGCGTCCACGGCTACGGTGAACGCGACATCATGATCGCGGAACTCGCACGACGTGAAGGCACCACCGCCCCCGACCCGGTTATGCCACTCACCCCCGCGAAGAAAGACCCCAACGCCTACGAAGTCCACACCGGCGGACGCATGATGAAGAAGCACCTCCAACCAGGTGAAACCCTCAAACAGGGCAAGATCCAAAGGGGCGCATTCCTCATCTCCAACGAGCGGAACAGCATCGGCGGGTACAAGATCACCGGCCCCGACGGAAAGGGGCACGGCAGCCTGTACGACGGACTAGGCCGCATCGACGGTGCGCGTACCTACGTGGACAAACTGCAGGCAGACTACGACCTCCTAGGCCGCGACAGCACCGTCCTGGGCCGCAGCGACGCCGACCTAGAGCAAATGCGCTACGGGTGGGGCACATCAGCCGACGACGCCCGCGAACTAGTCGAACTCCGCCGCAAGAACAGCGGAGACACTCCGCCCACGCCCCGCATGGACGGCACCGCGTTCTAACCCCCAACCAACACAAAAGCCCCCCGGCACAACACAATGTGCCGGGGGGCTGAACCAACAAAAAAGGAACACCCCCGTACTCCCGGCCAACCACGACCAGGCGGGGGTGTTCCACCAACCTAAGAAAACCAACGGACCAAATCACGGCCCCACCACAGGACCGCAACGGTATACAACCCGTTAGCCTGTGCGGAAACCAACATCCGCACCTGACAAACATAACACACCCAACACGAGGCTCACCGCACATGCCCAAACCCAACGGCCCAATGGGGCTACCGCACACCCGTCACCTAGTCAAGTACTGGACCGCAGGACCGGGGCTCTCGCGCTGGGCGGCACACCCCCACCCCTACACCGCCCTCACCCGCGCACTCCGCAAGGAAGGCGTACCCGCCCGATACATCAACGGCCTCGCCGCCCAATACTTCCAAATCGTTTTCAAAATGTGGCCCGGCCAACGCCCCCGCAACAAAAAGTAAAAACCCCCAAGGACCAGCATGAACACCCCCCAAAAGCGTTTCAGCAACGACGACAAACTTGCCATGCTCACCCTCCACGAGGAAGGCCACAGCGTCCGCAGCATCGCCCGCATCCTCAACTTCGACCCCGGCACAATCTCCCGCCAACTCCGCAAGGCAGGCGCAGACACCGACCGATCCCAAACCGCCGAGGCCACCGCCGCACGCATGGCAATCATCAACGCCAAACGCCTCGCACTCGCAGAGGCACTAATCGAAGACGCCGAAAGTATGCGGGAACGCGTCTGGGACAAGTACCAACTAGTCGCCAACAGCCCCGCCGGACCCGTCACCGTCAACCTCGACGAACCGCCCCTGAAAGAACAATCCGACGGCATGAAAGCCGTCAACGTCACCATCGACACCATCGACCGCCTCCTCGACGGCGCACACATCGAAACCAAGGACAACGCCAAGAACGTCCTCACCGACCTGGTGCACGGCCTTGCCAAGTTCATCACCCACGACGTCGGCCTCACCATCGACGACCGTGACCACGATTACGACATCACCACCGACCCCGACGAGCAACCCGACCCCCAAGGAGGCACCGACACCCAGTGAGACAAATCAACGACGACCACCCCCTAGCCCAACAAAAAAACACCCTCAACGGCCTACCGATCTCCCCGAAACAGGCCCGCACCCTGGTACGCTCCACCGCCCGCGTAAACGTCTGGTCCGGCGCGATCCGCTCCGGCAAAACCTTCGCGTCGTCAATCCGCTGGCTCCTATTCATCGCCAACGCCCCCAAGGGCGGGCAACTAGTCATGGTGGGCCGCACCCGCGACTCCCTGGCCCGTAACGTCATCGCCCCGATGCAAGACCCCGACGTGTTCGGCCCACTCGCCAACGAAGTCAAATACACCTCCGGCGCACCGTTCGCCACCATCATGGGCAGGCGTGTCTACGTCATGGGCGCGTCCGACAGCAAAGCGGAGAAAGCAATCCGTGGCATGACCCTCGCCGGGGCATACGTCGATGAGGTCACCATCCTGTCCGAGGAGTTCTTCACCCAGTTGCTAGGCCGCATGTCCGTGCCCGGCGCACAAGCGTTCGTTACCACCAACCCGGACAACCCGCAGCACTGGTTCAAAAAGAAGTACCTCGACCGTATCGGCCCCGACAAGGACGCCGGTCAACTCCACAACTGGAAAGCCTGGTTTTTCACCCTCGACGACAACCCGTCACTCTCACGCGGCTACAAACAATCCCTAGAATCCGAGTTCACCGGCCTGTTCTACAAGCGGTTCATCCTCGGCCAATGGGTCGCCGCCGAAGGTGCCGTGTTCGACATGTGGAACGAAGCCGACCACATCGTCCGCGACGACGACATGCCCGAGATCCTTAAATACTTCGCCGTAGGCATCGACTACGGCACCACCAACCCCACCACCGCCATAGCCATTGGCCTAGGCTCCGATGACTGCCTGTACGCCGTCAATGAATGGCGGTACGCCCCCAGCAGCCGAGAAACACGCAAAACAGACGCGCAACTGTCCGAGGGTATCCGCGACTGGCTCAACCTCCGCCACGACCCCTACAACGCCGACATTGACGACGTGCCCGTCGTGGTGGACCCCGCCGCCGCGTCGTTCCGCGTGCAACTGGCCCAAGACGGAAAAACCACCTACCCGGCGAACAATGACGTCCTCTACGGTATCCGCACTATCGGTGCACTGTTGTCCACCGGGAAACTCCGTATCAACGAACGCTGTACCGGCTTGATCTCCGAGTTCCCCGGCTACACCTGGGACCCCAAGGCCACCGACGAAGGCATTGACCAGGTGCTCAAATCCGCCGACCACAGTATCGACGCGTTACGCTATGCCATCGTCACCACAGAAAAGCGCTGGCGACGACATATTCGCACCACCTTGTAGGCTCACCCCACAAAAAGCACACACACCCATAGGAGAAACCTCACACCATGACGTGCCCATACCCCGCTGACACCCCGTGGCCCCCGGAACCATTCGCAGAAATGGCCGAAGAAATGCAAGTCTGGCTCGCATGGTGGGAAGGCGACCCCGACAAACTCGCCACCATCTACCGAGAACGCGCCGTACACAACAAATACGCCAACCGCAAAACCCGCCGCTACAACCTCGGCCACCAACCCGGCACCGAAAACAACACCTTCTTCTGGGGCAGACCCAACGACGACGGCACTGCCCGCCGCCACATCTCCGCCCCCGCCAGCGTCTCCCGCGCCTCCGCCGGACTCCTGTTCTCCAAACCCGCCCGTATCAGCCCCGGCCCCGCCGACGAAGCAGACCCCGCCATCGTCGAACGCATGGAAAAGATCTTCGGCACCGACGCCTACGGTGCGGAACTATTTGAAATGGGGGAGTGGCTATCCGTCCTCGGCGGGGTGTACCTGCGCCCCTGGTGGGACCGCGAACTAGCCGACCACGTAGTCCCCTCCCACATCAAGGCGGACCGGGCAATCCCCGAAACCCGTTACAACAGGCTTGTCGCCGTCACGTTTTGGGTCATCGTCTCCGAACCCGGCGACAGCCCCGTCATCCGCCACCTCGAACGCCACGAGAAGGGCAAGATCATCCACACCCTTCACGCGGGCACCGAAACGCACCTAGGCGAACAAGTCCCCCTCGACACCCACCCCGCGACCAGCTGGCTCACCCCCGACGACGACGAACTAACCGCCACCGTCGAAACCGGACTCGACGAACTAGACGTTGTGTACGCCCCCAACCTGCAACCCAACCGCATCTGGCACGACCGCCCCGGCCTGTCCTTCCTCGGACGCTCCGACTACGAGGGCATTGAGGGGGAGTTCGACGCCCTCGACGAGGTGCACAGTTCATGGCTCCGGGACGTCAAAGACGCTAAATCCCGCCTGTTCATCAGCGAGGACATGGTGCCCGACCACGGCCCCGGCGAAGGCGCGTCCTACGACTCCGAGAAGCACCTGTACGTCCGCACCCAAACCGGCATGGGATCAGCCGCCGACGGTGGCACCCCACCGATCCAGGACGTCAAGTTCCCGATCCGGTGGGAGGAACACGCCCAAACGTCCACCGAGATTAAGCAGCACATTCTTGAACACGTCGGTATCAGCGCACAACACTTCGCAGACGGCCCACTGGCGGTGACCGCCACCGCCGTGGACTCCAGCAACAACATCACCGAAACGACCCGTTCCTCCAAGATCACGTTCGCCAAGCGTGCCCTCACCAAGTTCGTGGAAATCGTCATGAAACTCGACGCCATCCACTTCCCGGAACAGGGCGTCAACCTCACCGACACACCCGTCGTCCGGTTCGCCGCACAACACATCGTGTCCGAGGCAGAAACAGCCCAGACCGTCGCAACGAAACGCAGCAGCGGCACCATCTCCCAGTACCAGGGCATTCAGGCCAACAACCCGGACTGGACCGACGCGCAGGTCAAGGAGGAACTAGCCCGTATCCGCAACGACGCCGAGGTGGAAATGAAACTAGCGTTTGGCCCACCCAACGACGATGAGGACGACGCCGCCACCCCCACCGAAGGAATGGACCCCGACCTAGAGGACGTGGACACCCCCGACGACCTTGACGAACAGGAACAGGACACCGACTAGTGGCGAACCTCCCCGCGATCAGCCCCCAGAAGAAACGCAAGAAATGGGTCATTCCGTCTCTCCGTGAGGGGTTCAGCCCGGATCTACTGGACGGCATTTGGCAACCCCTCGCCAACATTGCCGCCGACCTGGAACGCAGTATCGTTAAGCACGTCGCGGAACAAGCAGCCAACCCCAACCCCAACCGGCCCGGACTAGTCCGTCACCTCCGCAGGATCATCAACACCGCTATCGGCAAAATGGGCCGCGCCGCCACCACCGTCGAAAAGCAGGCCACCACCCTAGGTGAACGCACCGCCGCCCAGGTGCTCGACCAGGTGCCTAAGGCGCAACTGGACAAACTAGTCCACTCCGCCCCGAAAGCACCCCGCAGCACGGCACTGGGCACCACTGTCCGATCCCCTAAGAGCCTGCACCAGGCGATCAAGGAAACCGGCCCCCACGCCCTAGGTTCCGGTTCCCACCTGTATGACGAGATTACCCGCCGCCTTATCGCCAACCCTGTGGAGTCCGACGCCGCCCGCCGACGCCTCGCGCAGGACGTTCTCGACGACTTCCAGAAACGCGGAGTCACCGGGTTCGTGGACAAGGCGGGCAAGCGGTGGAACATCGTGTCCTACGTCGAAATGGCAACCCGTACCGCCGCCGCTAACCTCGCAATGGACGCCCACCTCAACGAAATGAAAAAGGTTGGCCTCGACGTGGTGCGGGTCACGGTCATGCCGAACTGCCACCCCTGGTGCCAGCCCTACCAGGGACGCTTGTTGTCGATCACCGGCGCAACAACAGGGGAATACCACGGGGAGAAAATTGTCACGTCCGTGGCGGACGCTATCGCGCATGGGTTCCGTCACCCGAACTGTAGGCACTCCGTGCGGGTGCACATACCGGGCATGGAGTCCCCCGACCCGGATCTCATTGACCCCGGCGACTACAAGGCCACTCAGGAGTTACGCCGCCTCGAAAGGGAGTTACGTGCCGCGAAACGCGCCCAGGCCGCAGCGCTCACCCCGGAGGCGGGAAAGGCGGCGGGGAAGGCGGTGAGGTTCTGGCAGCAGCAGATCAGGAACCACGTGGATAAGACCGGGGTGCCGCGTAACAGGTGGCGTGAACAAATCAACCGAGCCCTATAGTCACTTGATATAGGCGGTACGGCTTGGTAATATCAACCGCGTGGGAGAAGTGTAGCCACGGCACGGCGCACTGGTTCCAATCCGGTCACAAGGCCGGGCACCTGCTAGACGCGGGTGTCCGGCCTTTTTGCTTGCCCTCACACTCCCGAACATGCCACGCACACACCCCAGGCGGGTGGCGCGGCACCACCCACGCCACCTAGGGCAGGACTCAGGTAGGCGACCCCCCTTCACTATCCGCAACGCCAGGCGCGTGCACCAAGGAGGCTTCATGTCAGGCAACACCCCGTACCACCTCGACGACGAGGACGATGATCTCGACTACCTCGACGACCTAGACACCGAGGACTTTGACGCCGACGACGAGTTCGTTGACTTCGACGAGTTCGACGACGACGAGTTCGACGACGACGAGTTCGACGACGACGAGTACGAGGCCGACGAGTACGAGGCCGACGACACCGACGAGGACCAGGACAACTGGGACAACGAGGATGACGACCTCACCGACGACGTAGACGACTTTGACACCTACGACAACGAGGACGACACCGACGACGAGGACTTTGACCTCGACGACCTCGACGACTTCGACGACTTCGACGACTTCGACGAGGACGACGAGGACGACGAGGACCAGGGCGACACCGGGGACACCACCACAGGTGCCGACGAAAAAGACGCGATCATCAAGTCCCTCCGCAAGGAAAACGCCGCCCGCCGCAAGAAACTTCAAGAACTCCGCGAACAATCAATGGGCGCAGTGGAAGAAGCCATTGCAGAAACCATGACCCAACTCGCGGAACAACTCGGAATCGACCCCGACCCCAACACCGACAACATCCTCAACACCCTCACCGAGAAGATCCACGCCGCCGAGAAGGACCGCCTCGACGCACGCCGTGACCTCGCAATCTACAAGGCAGCAGCCCCCCTCAAAGTCGATATTGCCCGACTAGCCGACTCCAAGAAGTTCACCCAAACAATCGACGAACTTGACCCCACAGACGACAACTACGCCACCGACGTGGCCCAAGCCGTCAAAGCCGCAGTAGAAGCAAACCCCTACTACCGGACCAGCGGACAACTAGACCGCTCCGGCGGGGACTTCACCGGCGGCAACACCCAACCCGTCGAATCCGGCGTCGAAGCACGCCGCGTACAACGCCAGAAACGACGGGGAATCAAGATCAACAACCCCAAAGGATAAACACACATGGCTCACACCCTGCTCAATCCAGTCACCATTGCCGAGCAAGCACTCGCCACCCTCTACGAGTCCACCGTCATGCGCGGCCTAGTGCACGTGGACCTCACCAAGGAGTTCACCGCCGCCAAGGTTGGCGACACCGTGAACATCCGCAAACCGGCCACCTTCGTCGCCAAGAAGTTCGACCGCTCCACCGGCATTGAACTGCAAGACGCAACCGAGGGCTCCATCCCGATGAAGGTCGACCAGTTCCAAGACGTGTCCTTCGCCGTCACCGACGAGGAACTGTCCATGAACATCGAGGACTTCGACGCCCAGATGCTCACCCCGGCGATGGAAGCCCTCGCCGTCGGCATGGACACCGCCCTTCTAGGACTCCGCGACGACATCACTCAGGAGGTTGGCACCGACTCCGCGTTCCCGTGGGACAAGCCCGAGGTGCTCATCGACGCTGGCCGTATCCTCGACCAGAACCTAGTCCCGGCGTCCGACCGCTATTCCGTGATCGGCCCGACCGCCAAGGCCCACTGGGTCAACACCCCGATCCTAAAGCAGGCCGACCAGTCCGGTAACACCGAGGCACTACGCCGCGCCTCCCTGGGCCGCGACCTGTTCGGTTTCGAGACGTACTACACCAACAACATCAAGCCCCCGGTTGACGCCCCGGAGTCGGGCGACCCGACCACCGAGGTTGGCCTCGCGTTCCACAACTCCGCCTTCGCCTTCGCCTCCGTCCCGCTGCCGTCCAACCCGGGTTCCGTCTCCCACGTTGAGACGTTCAAGGGCGTGTCCCTCCGCGTGACCATGCAGCACGACATCAACAAGAAGCAGACCATCGTGTCCATTGACACCCTGTTCGGTATCAAGACCCTCGACCCGAACCGTGCTGTCCTGCTGAAGGGTGCTGACGCCGCATAATGCCGAACTTCCGAAACGTCACCAGCGGGCAGGTCATCACCATCCCGGACAATGACCCACGCCTAGACACCTTCCAGCGTCTCGCACGGTGGAAGATCACCGACGATAAGCCCACCGCCGCGCCGAAGGCACCGGCCAAGCCCGCCGCGAAGCGCACCACCCAAAAGCGCACAACCGCCGCTAAGACCGCCGACACGGGCACCAAGCCCGACGAGGACACCACCGACAAGGAGTAACCCCCAATGAGGCTGTACGCACAACCGGAAGACCTCATCCCCGAATGGCTGGACGTCATACCCGGCAACGCGCACCGCCTCATCAGGGCCGCATCCGTCCTGGTGGAAAACGCCACACGACTAGGCCGCTACGACACCGACGCGGAAGGCTACCCCACTCAACCGAATACACGTAGCGCATTCCTCGCCGCAGTATGTCAACAAGTAGCCGTATGGCACAACGCTGACATCGACCCCGACAAAGGACTAACGGGACAACAAGCCACCATTTCGTCCCAGTCCGCCGGGGGCGGTTCAGTGTCCTACACCGGCACCCAAACCACCCAGGAACGTGGCCTCGCCGCCGTCACCCTCTGTGACCAGTCCTACCTCATCCTGAGGAACGCCGGACTGCTCCACCAGAACGTGAGGCACCGACGATGAACGACCCTCTCGACTTCCCCGCCGGGTCTACCCTCACCGTCATCAGGCCCACCGATACCCCTTACGACAAGCACGGAGACAGGCAAGCCGTCACCGTCTCCCACACCATCGGCCCGTGCTCCATCGTGGACTCCCACGGGCAGGTCAACCACGCCGACGACGGCACCGCCAAATGGGTCGGCACCATCGACGTGGAAGCCCCACCGGGCACCGACGTCACCATCCACGACCGTATCCGCCTCCCGAACGGGGACGTGGCCGTCGTTATCCGCCCACCGGAACGGCCCCGCAACCCCTTCACGGGGTGGGAACCGTTCGTCAAGTTCACCCTCACCGCGCCGGGCACCACGCCCGCACTAGGAGAAGGGTAGCCCGACCGTGGACTTCACCCCCAACCCCAACTTTCAACGCGAATACCTGGGAAGCCCCCACTGCCACGACGTCATAGCGGACGCCTCCGCCCACGTCCGGGACGTGTTTAAACGCATCGCCCCGCAGGACACCGGGCGCATGGTCGCGTCCACACGGGTGGAAATGACCCGCGCCGTCAACGGCTGGCAAGCCGACGTCGTGGTCCCCGTCATCACCCAGGACGGACGCCGCACCCGCTACGCCAAGTTCGTGGAGTTCGGCACCCGCTACATGCGGGCGCAGCACAACCTACGCCACGCCCTAGAGATCGTCAGTGAGGAAACATGGTAAACCCACCCCGTATCACCATCCCCGACGGGGTAGCAGGCTGGCCCGACATTGAGGTCGCAATGGTCACCCTCCTCGACGACCTACTGGGCAAACTTGACCCCCCGGGGTATGCCTGCATTGTCCCCCCACCGGACTATGAGCAACGCGTCAACAACGGCACCGCCATCGTCACCGTGCAACGCGCCGGGGGAGCCGCCGAACGGGTGGTAGACCACCCGACCGTGTTCATCACCGTCACCACCGCGTACCGCTCCGACTCGTGGAAAGTCCTGGGCTGGCTCCGCCCCCAGCTGCACAACTTTTCCGGGCAGGTCACCAACCCCGACGGGTCGGTGGCGATCATCAACAGCATTTCTGACCTACGCGGCCCCCAACGCGTCCCGGACCTTTCCGACGACCTCCGCCGCGTAAGCCAAGGGTTCACCGTCGCCACCCGGCTTGACAGGTAACCCACCCCTACACTTACCCCCAAGGAGTTTCTATGTCCGATAACCAAGAGACATTCCGCACTATCAAGGACAAGGTTGACGACCTTGTTCTCGCCGCCACCGACATTGCTGTCATCATGTTCCCCCACGGTGCTGACGTCGGCCCCATCGTGGACAACGACACCGGCAACCTACTGCCGCTTGAATCCGGTGGCATTTCCCTCGGTGAGATCCAGAAGGCCGCAGGTGTCAACCTGTCCCCGGAGATGACCACCGAGGGTATCCAGGGCTACGGTTCCCGCGCCCAGCGCCGTATCTTCGTCACCGAGGAGTCCTTCACCATCGACCTGAACGTGCAGGAGGTCCGCGCCGAGGCGTACCGTGCGTTCCTGTCCATGAACAAGGACGACATTGAGACCGAGGGCAAGGTCACCCGCATGAAGAAGCGTGCCTCTGGCAACGTCGAGTACTTCACCCTGGTCCTCATCGCCAAGGATCTGGTCCGTAGCGGCGAGCTGTTCCCGTTCTGGATTTTCCACAAGGTCGCCGTCACCCAGAAGGGCCAGATGTCCCTGACCGAGACCACCGAGATGGGTATGCCGCTCACGTTCACGGTCTTCGCCGACGACAATGGCGAGATGTTCGAGATTGGCATCGGTGGCCCGAAGTGGCCGGAGCTGGCTGCCTCTGCTGGTTTCGTTGCCGGTTCCACCAACACGGGTGGTTAAACAATGGCCTCCAACTACAACTATCGACCGCGCAAATGGGGTCTAGGTGAAGCGATCTCCCACACCGACCTCAACCACCTTGAACAGGGTGTCGCCACCGTTGCGAAGAACCTCAACGACACCATCAAGGAGATCAACCAATTTGCCGACGACCTAGCGGCCCTACGCCAGGACGTCGCTGAACTTCGCAAGCAGTTCCCCACCAAGAAGTAACCCCCCGCTTGCAGGGCCACGCGGTAATCCCGGCAGACCGCCGCGTGGCCCTCCCCTCCCAGGTCTGCCCCCCGATTCTTTCCACAACCCAATACTGAAAGGTCTGCCACACATGACTACCTCCGAGAAGAAGACCACCAAGAAGGCCCCGGCCACCGACCGTTTCGGCCAGTTCCGTGACCGCGCTATCCTCCGCAAGGATCAGACCGGCGTTACCCTGGTCACCCAAGAGCCGTTCGTGGTGGGTGAGGCTGATGGTTTCTCCCGCGAGTACACCATCAAGGCCATCTCCTACAAGACCCGCCTCGCACTCCGTGAGGCCGCTACCCACGGCGACGAGACACGCGCCATCGCCCTGATCTTCGGTTCCGACCTGAACGACATTCTTTCCGACCTCGACGACTACGAGGCTGAGACGGGTGAAGATCCGGCCCTGGTCCTCAACGGTCTGGCCGTCGTCATCATGGAGCACTTCTTCGGTAAGGACGCGTGGTCTAAGACTTTTTCCAATGCGTCGATCTGATTAACGCCTTCGGGCGGGAGTTGCGCTGGGACTTCCACCACTTCCTTCATATCGACATTGACGACTGGTTCCGGGGGCAACGGTCCTGGTACACGTTCTTTGAACTGGCTGAGGACTTGCCCCCCGGTTCCCGGTATCTCAACGCGGTACAAGACAACGACGATCTTGTAGCCGCCCTCATGGAGGGCAGTACCGACAGCACGCCCAGTAACCCGCGACCTCCGTTGCGGTTCTGGACACAAGAACGGTCTGACCTGGCAGATATTAAAGATTTGCTACTACTCCTGGTTGCCACGACCGGGCACCACACGAAACAACCCACACTGACACGCAGGCCAGAAACGGCCTACATGCGCTATCAGGCAATGGAACGCAAGAGGAACACCGACTTCCTTAACGCACAACTAGGCATCACGTAAGGGAGAACAATGGCTGGTGACTACAGCGCCGGTACCGCTCATGTGAGCATCGTCCCCAAAATGGACAACTTTGGCACGAAACTCCGTGCCGAACTCGCTAGGCACCGCGCAGAACTCGACGTCGAAGTCGGTGCGAACACCACCAAGTTCTCCGCAGCGGTGCAGGCCGCTATCGCCGCCGCCCAGACGCAGCGCGTCACCATTCACGTGGGTGCCGAAACACTCGCCGCCACCCAACGGATCGACGCCGCCGCCCGCAACCGGGGCACCACCATTCACGTGGACGCCGACGCCCACAACGCCGACACCACCATCAACCGGCTAGTGAGCCGGGCAGACAAGTCCGACATTACCGTGACCGTGGACGCGGACATTCGGGACGCTGAAAAGAAGATCGGCACCATCTCCCAGGACCGCACCCCTGTGATCCGGCCCGAGGTGGACACGGAACCGGCGAAAAGAAAAATCGCTGACCTGTTCTCCAACTTCAAGAAACTGGACCGCTACCAGCGCCGCCTCGCACTGGTCACCACCGGGTACACCCTGCTTGGTACCGCTATCGCCGGTGCTGTTGGCCCTGCCGTCGCACTCACCGCCGCACTATCCGGCGTGATGGGCACCCTGGTCACCCTGCCCGCCGTTCTCGGGTCCGTCATCGCCGGTATCGCCGGACTAGGTGTTGGTTTCTCCGGTATCGGCAGTGCCCTTGGTGCTATCGGCAAGCGCGGCGGGGGAGGGGGAGGCAAGCAGGCCGACCCCGAGGCCCAGGCCCGCGCCATCACCCGCGCACAGCGTGGCGTCCGCGACGCCGAGCGCAACCTCGCCAAGGCTCAGGAAGAATCCGCCAAGTCGCAGGAACGACTCACCAAGGCCCGTAAGGAAGCCGCCCGCGAACTCGACGAACTCAACGACAAGGTTGAGGACGCACAACTAGCAGAAGAAGGCGCAGCACAAGCCCTAGTTCGTGCCCGCCAGAAACTCATCGAGGTCCAGTCCGACCCGCAGGCGTCCCGCATGGACATTGCCGAGGCGGATCTCGCCTACCGTCGCGCCGAGGCCGCCATGCGTGACTCCGCCGACGCCCACGTCGAACTGTCCGAGGCCGCAGCCGAGGCTAACGCCCGTGGCATCGAAGGGTCTGAGCAAGTTGTAGAAGCACACGAAAAGAACGAGGAAGCAGCATGGGCGGCAATGAAAGCCGCCGAAGCCCTCGAAGAAGCACACTGGTCCCTCGAAGAGGCCATGAAGTCCCTGGAAGGGGCAGCCGGTGGCGCTGACCCGTTCGCTGAGGCAATGGCAAAACTTGCGCCGAGTGCACGGGAGTTTGTCTACGCCCTCATCGCACTCGGTGACGCGTGGACTGACACACGCCTTGCCACGCAGGAAGCCCTGTTCACGGGCATGGGTGAGTCGATCACCAACCTTGCTGATCGTCAACTCCCCGTCCTGAAAGACGGCCTGGTCGGTATCAACACGGAGATTAACCGTGGCCTGCGCACGTCGATGGCGGAGTTCTCTACCGAACTCGCCGCCACCGACTTTGACATCTTCCTCCGCAACACCACTGGCCTGTTCGACGGACTGGCAAGCGCGGCCCGCCCCATGTCCCGCCTGTGGATTGACCTGGCTACCGTCGGTTCCGAGTACCTGCCCGCAATGGGTCGCGGTATCGAGGACGTCACCGCTAAGTGGGCGGCCCAAATCCAGGTTGCCCGCGCCACCGGCGACCTGAACCAGATCATTGACTCCGGTATCCAGTCGTGGGCACGGTCCCTACGTGCCCTGTCTGACATCGGCGGCGTCGTGTCCGGTACCCTCGGCGCGGCCTCCGCCGCCGGTAGCCCGTTCATGACGGCAATGGGTGAACAGATGTCGTCCACGAACCAGTGGGTCAACAGTTTCGACGGGCAGAACGCCCTTGTCGATTTCTTCACCCGTGCGTCCGCAGCGCTAGGTTCCGCGATGCCCGTGTTCCGCGCCTTGGGCGGCATTATCGCTGATGTTCTACTCCCCGCCGTGGAGTCCATCATCACTGGCGTGGCCCCTGGGCTGACGAACTTCATTGACAGTGTGCGCGACACTGCCACCGACGCGTTGCCGTTCATTGACGCTTTCGCCACCACCGCCGGAAATGTGCTGTCTGGTTTCGGTGACCTCATCGTCGGGCTACAGCCCCTCCTGGGGATTGTGTTCGACATTGGTGAAGCGTTCATGTCCATCCCAGGACCGGCAGCAACCGCGCTGGCAGCACTGGCTATCGGCAAATGGCTGAAAGTCCCGGCCATATTCACCCGCGCCAAGACTGGCGTGTCTGGCCTCTACGACGAGATTGTGACCCTCAACGATCTTGAATGGAGGCACGACAACACCCCCAGCATGTTGGAGTCCAGCCTTAAAGTCCTCGGGCAGAACCACCCGTGGATCGGCAGGATGAGCGACGCCTTCAACAAGTACGGCAGCAACCTCCGTACCTCCGGCGTGGACACCATGTACGCAGCCTCCCAGATGAAGGGGCTGGAGGTCCATACGAACACCGCAATGGGAGTGCTACAGCACTTTGCCGGTACCGCCACAGGCGTCGGCGCTGCAGCCCTGTCCGGCCTGAAAACCGGACTCGACGGTATCATTGGCCTGTTGGGTGGACCGTGGGGTGCCGCGTTCACCGTGGCGACCACCGTGTTCACCGCCATGAGCGAAGAAGCCCGCAAGGTTGAACAAACCGCCGAGATTCTAGGCGAGTTGGAGCAGTCCGCGACCGACGCCGGTGCCGCGCTGTTCAACGCCCTGGTGGACAACGACCTTGGTGCAGGCATCGACGCGATTGAGGCGCACATCGACCGCCTCATCGAGAAGAACCGCGAACTAGCCGAAATGAAGCCCGGCATCCTGGGCACGATTGGTGCCGCCGCCCGTGGCTACGTCGCTGACATGAACCCCTTTGACGGCGGGCGCACCAACAGTGACGTTGCCGACGAGTTCCGGCACCGCTCTGAGGTGGCGGCGAAGGCCGAGGCAATGGACCAGGCGCTCACCGACGCGGGCATTACCGCCCGTGAGGTGGCCGAGGCTATCGGCGGTTCCGCAGAACACTACGACCGCCTCATCGGCAGGCTGGACCTCACCACCGAAGGCGGTAAGGCAGCAGCGGAAGCGTTCGGGGAGCAGCGTACCGCAGCCCTCGAAGCCGAGGCCGTCATCGCCCAGATGGAGCCGTCCGCCGCCCGCGCCGAGGGCGCATTCCGCAACCTCGCCGCCTCCACCGGCGACGCCGCAACTAAGGCAGACCTGGCGCGTATCGCGTTCATGGAACTGCAGGGCATCAACATGTCCGCGAAGGAAGCAGCGGGCCGACTCACCGAGGAGATTAGCCGACTCGGTGACCAGATTGAACGATCCAAGACGGGTGTTAACGAGTTCGCCCAGGCTACCCTGGACTCCAACGGTGCACTCGACACCACCACGGACGCAGGCTGGGCACTCCACCAGGCTCTTGACCGGATAGCCTCCTCCTACGGTCGCACCGTCGCCGCTGGCGAAGACGCTGAAACTGAGTTTGCCCGCCTCGCCCCCGCACTGGACGAGTTGCGCAACCAGACCACCCTCACCGAGGAGGAGTGGGGCAACCTCCTCGAAATGATGGGCCTGGCCCCGGACATGGCGGAGTTCAACGCCGCCGTCGGACAAATGACCGAAGCCGAACAAAAGATTGCGGGCCTGGTCACCGCGTTCAAGGACTGGAACGGCGAACCCATCGCCCCGAAAGACCTGGTTCTCCACGACGAAGAGGCGCAGCAGAAACTACGCGACATGGGTTTCCACCTGCAGGAGTTGGAAACCAAGGGCACGTTCAAGGTCATCGTCAACGACCAGCAGGCCGTGGACCGCCTCAACTGGTGGGTGGAGTCCGGTTTCCCTGAGATTGACATGCGGGAACTCACCGCCAAGATCAACCTCGACGACTCCGGCCTCATGCTAAAGGTTGACGCCGCGAAGATGCAGTTGGCAACGCTGGACAAGACCCGTCCCATCCCGGTTGCCGACCTCGACATCACGAAACTCACTGCCAAGCAGATTGAGGCGCTAGAGAAGGGTAACGTCCTCGCCAACGGAAAGTTCGTCCCGTCGGCGGACATGAACATCCACGACCTGACCGAGAAGCAGCAGATCGCTATCTCGCAGGTGTGGGACTTGGCGGGGGAGAAGCCCACCCCGCACGCCGACCTCATGACCAAGGATTTCGACGGCAAGCGTGACGGCGTGCACAAGGACATTGGCACCCTCAACGAGGCCCGCGCCGAGATCAAGATCGACGCCGACGCCAGCGGGCTAGAGAGGGAACTCAATTGGGTTGAGAAAACACTGAAGTGGATTTCCGCGCAGTGGGACAGCCTGATGAACAGGGACAAGCCCAACCTGACACCCGAACCTGGCACCCGCCCGTCCGCGTCCCGCCCCTCCGACTGGAACATGCCGCACTACGCGACCGGCGGTAGGCTCCCCACCACCGGCCCCGGCACTGACCGGGTGGACGGTATCCTCGGGGTGGACCATGCCGGTATGCCCATCGCCCGGGTGGACGCCGGTGAGTGGGTCATCAACCGGCGCATGTCCGAGCGCTACCACGATGAGCTCGCCGCCATCAACGCGGGCACGTTCCCGCAGTACGCCACCGGCGGCATCATCCAGTCCGGTGTGGAGTCGATCACCCCCCACCAGCAGGAAATGTGGGACATCATCCGCACGCAGTTCCCGGACGCTCAACTGTCGTCCGCGAAACGTAACTGGGGTACCGACGACTTCCACGACCAGGGCAAAGCCATCGACATGGGTGGCGGCTGGGCCAACGACCTGCAGGCCATCGCCAACTGGATTGCTGCGAACTATCCGCACTCCACGGAGTTGTACTGGGATCCGGGGCCGAACATCAAGAACGGCAAGCCGACGGGCGCGATTGGCGGGCACTCCAACCACGTGCACTGGGCAATGAACCAGCCTGTCGGCCCACCGTCCCCGCAGGAGTTGCCGAAACTCCCGGACTGGGGACACGACTTCTTCGTGCACGAGATTGCCCGCGCCGCCAAGACCGCCGGAGTCGGCACCGACGGTGCTGTCATCGGTGTGGCGACCGCCCTGGTGGAGTCCGGTAACCCGCTGCGCATGTACGCCAACCGTGCCGTGCCGGACTCGTTGAATTACCGGCACGACGCGATTGGTTCCGACCATGACAGTGTGGGTCTGTTCCAGCAGCGTGACAACGGCGCATGGGGTACCCTCGCGCAACGCATGGACCCCTACGAGTCCGCCGGGTTGTTCTTCCGGGCGATGGTGTCGAAGTTCCCGAACTGGAGGGAGATGGAGCCGGGTGCCGTGGCGCAGGGCGTGCAGGTGTCCGCGTTCCCCGACCGTTACGCCACGCAGATGGCGAACGCGGCGAACATGCTCACCAAGTTGAGCGGCTACCGCATTGACCCGAGTTTCTTCGGCATGACGTCCCTGTCCCTTGGCCCGCTGGGCGGGTACGGGGATTCCACACAACCGGGGCAGCCGGGGATTGTTAAGTCCCGTGGCGGCATGGACTCCGGCAGCGTCAACTTCGGTACCGCCTCCGACCTGAACCGACTCGCCAAGATGAAGTTCCGCCTGCACGACACGGGCGGCGTGTACCCGAACAACTCCATCAGCGCGAACCTGTCCGGCGCAAACGAGTTGGTCCTCACCAACTGGCAGTGGGGCGAACTCTCCAAGATCGCCACCGCACTCCCACCCGCAGCGCAGGCGCTACTGCAGGCGTCACGTGCACTACCCGCAGCGTTCCCCACCGGCGGCAACAATAACCAGGGGTGGAACACCAGCGGAGTGCCGGACATCTTCGGCGGATTCTTCGACAACACCCAAATTGTGGTGGACGCCGAGAAGGGTCTGAAAGAGATCCGGGAGATCCACGCCGAAGAAACTCAGTGGCTCAAAGCAAAGGAGTTGGAACTTGCTGACGCACGTATCCAGCTGGAGCAGGCCACCAACCCGGAGGAAGCGGAAGCCGCCGCCCTTCGTGTAGCCGACGCTGAGGAGGCTATCGAGAAGGCCCGGAGGGAACACGAGGACACCCTAAAGAACTTGGCCGCAGCGGAGCGTACCGTCATGGGTGCCCGCATGGACGCCGCCAGCCAAGCAACAACCTCCGTTCTGGGCGCATTCCAGGCCGTGACCAACAGCGCCGCCATGTTCTTTGCCCGCATGAGGGAAATGTCGGCAGAGATCACCGCCACCGAGGACGCCCTACGGTCCCTACGGGTGGAGCAGGCCGACCTACGTATCCGCCAACTCAAAGCACTGGCGGGCATGTACCAGGCAGAGAAGGGGCTGGCGAAGGCCCGTACCGACGGGTCGAAGGTGGCCATGCAGGTGGGCGACACATCGGTCGCGGCCCTTGGCGACGCACTCGCAGTGTTCCGTGATACCGGCGTGTTCTCCGTGCAGACGGTGTACGAGGCGATGGACTCCGCCTCAGCAAGTACCGCTAGCAACGCTATTTCCGCGGCGGAGGCTATCCGCGCCGCCCACATCGACACGAAGATCGCCGCCCTCGAAGTTGCCAAGGCAAACCTCCTGAATGTGGAAGCCACCCGCATACAGGTCGCGTTGGAGGAGAAACTACTCGAACAACGCAAGGTCATGTATGGGCTGGAAGAGGATGAACTAGGACGCCTCCAAAAAGCGAACGAAGGCGCGGGCGGGCTCCTCGGCGGTTTCATCAAGATTGCTAAAGCCTTGTTCGGGGCGTTCAAGGGTTTCGAGTTGACAGGCAACTGGATAGGTGCACTCGTCGGCGCGTTGCCGTTCATTGGTGAGGCCATTGAAGGCATTTTCGACATCATTGGCGGCGTCGTGGACTTCTTCAAGAACATCGGCGGCGCGATTGACGCGTTCCTGAAGGCGGACTGGCGTGGCAAGTTCGACGTTATCTTGCAGTTCCTGGGCAGCATTATCCCCGGCATCATGGGTGCCGTTGTCGCCGCGTTCACCGGCGACGTGTCCCACCTCGACGTGGGCCACAAGCAGATGGTGAACACAGGGGAGTATCTGGCCGGCAAGGTCAACGAGCGGCAGGCCAAGGAACTAGCCGCGATTGACAAGAAGTTCGAGAACACCAAAGCCGAGATTGAGTCCCACTACCAGCCGCAGATCGACGAGATTGACCGCGAGATTGAGATCCTGACGGTTGAGAAGTCGGTCCCCGCTGATGTGTGGGAGGCTGAGGAGTTCCAGAACCTTGTCGCCACTATCCGTGAGGGCAGCGTCAAGGACGAAACTAGCCGCATGGTCGCCCTCCTGGAGGCGAACGAGCGGCAGCAGGAGACCATCGCCAACGCCGCCTCCCAGACCGCCGAGAACACCGGCGTCAAGCAGGTCATCCCCGTCACTGTCTACGGCAACTACGTGGACTTCGACGCCCTACAGGACGGGTTCAACGACCTGGGCCAGCAGTTCAAGCACTTGGAGTTCCAGGTGCAGCAACAGTCCGTCGCCACGGGCACACAACTAACAGGAGCAGTCCGATAGAATACACAAGCCACGACGGGCGCACAGTCCACCTGCCCGTAGACGACAACGGTGGCCCCTACCTGGTGGAAGGATTTGAGGGGCTAACCCCGGAGGTGGAGGACCACCCCACGTCCTCCCCGTTCACCACCGGCGAGGTGGTCACCTCACAGTCCACCAAGGCGATGGAGGGCACCGCCACGGTCTTGGTGTTCGGCGCAACCCCTGCCGAGTTGTCCCGCAATTGGGTGCGGCTACGCGGCATGTTCTCCCGCCGACGTGACCGCACGGGGGTGTGGACGATCACCCGCGACGATGGTCAGCATTTCTCCGCCAGGGTGCGTCTTGCCCGTTCCCTGCCCCCGGCGGAGCGCCTGCCGTCTGGCTCGAACTACATGCGGGTGCCTATCAACCTGCGCTGCGATGAGGGGGTGTGGCGCACCGACACGCACACCGGGGAAGGCACTGTCACGGTCGTTAACGACGGCGATGAGATTCTGTACCCGACTGTCCGCTGGTCCGGCAACGGTGGGCAGGTGACCCTACCGTCCACCGCCACCCTCACCCTCCCCGCACTACCAGCGGGGGTGGAGCGTCGCCTACTGCTCGACAACGACAAGTCCCTGGCCGTCATCGACGACGAGGGGCACCTTGACCGCGCCGTGTGGCCTATCCTCGGCACCCTCCCGGAGGGGGTCGCACCGGATACGTCCGGCACGTTCACCCTCCCGGCGGGGGCGCAGTTGGAATGGTCCATCCCCGTCCATGACCCGTGGGGGTACTAGCCATGACCTTTGACTGGGAGAAGCACAAGCGGCACCGGCAGAAGGTCATTGCCGACCACGGGCAGTGGGTGGGCCTCCTCGACGAGAACGGCATCCCCCTGTGGGATATGCCCCCGATCATCGAGATGAGCGCCCCTGAGACACGACACGAGCCGTCCGATTTGACAATGACGGTCCGCCTGCAGTCCGCCGAGGGGTACCCGCACCCGGCGACGATGAACCTGGTGGCGTCGAACTTGACGACCACCACGGAGGGCGAACTTGACCTTGTTCTCGACCCGCAGCACCTCATCGTGGTGGAGCGGGCGGGGGAGGGCAGGGAGGCACGCCGCGCCTACATGCTGGTATCCCCGGACCCGTCCGGCGGGGTGGACTGCCCCGAAACAGCGGACATGAAGGGCGTGGACGTCCTCGACTGGTTGGGCGGCTTCCCGTGCCCCTCCCGCCCCGAGTCGTGGACCGGCCGGTGGATTACCTCGGATAGGGACTGGGCCGGGCCGTGGGAACAGGAGCGTGATATTAGTGACGTGCGGTTTTCCTCGGAGGCCACCGGGCATACGGTGTCCGGCCCGGCGGAGCAGGCTATCCGGCAGGTCATCCAGCGGTCCCTTGACGCCGCGTTCCGCACGGCAGGGGTACTGAACGACCCGCCGATTGTGCTGGACCCGGCAACGTCCGGCCTGCCCTCCCCGCCGGTACTTATCCTCCCGAACGATGACTACATCTGGCCCACCATCTCCCCCTGGCTGGTCGCTACAGGTGTGCGTGTACGCGCCCACCTGTGGCTACCGGGCGACACGTGGGGGCCAACCAACTTGACGAAACCCACGGTTGTGGTGTCCGTCCTGCAGACCACGGAGGTGGTGTAAATGGTTGTGAGGAACATTCCCCCGCTGGTGGCGGATTCTGGTTCGTTGACGATCATGCGCCGCACCTCGACCTACGTGTACGGGGCGTGGCAGGTATCCCTACCTGACGGGGTGAACTACACCGAGCAGGCCGAGTTGACTAGCACGGAACAAGCCTACGTGTACCGCCCCCCGAACAGGCCCACAGGCCGGTTTGACCTGGGGTTTGTCCGCCAGGACGCGAACATCTACATCGACAAAATTGACAAGCGTGGCACCCCGTCTGGCACGTCCAATGTTGAGTTGCAGATGGACATTGGGCAGCGACGTGGCGCAGGCCGCGCCCTGGTCGAACGGGAGATCACCGCCCGTGGTCTTGGTTCCCTGGTACCCGGCGTGGACTTCACTACCGGCGACATCGTGCCCGTCCTTATCTGGGGGAAGATCGTGCACCTGCCGGTCACCGCCCTGGACTGGCGTTCCGGCGTGGACGGCAACGTCGGCTGGTCCGTGCGGTGTGGCGGGCAACTCATCTGGGACGGCGAACAGTTGCGCTCCCAGATTGATGAGGTGCAGAAGCAGCTGGACCGTGAGCGCCGCGAGCGTGAACGGGAAGAGCAGCGCATGAAAGAGCAGGCAGAGCGTGATAGGCAGCAGACCGACCAGATCAGCCGGAACCAGTCCACCCTGTCGTCGCAGCAGTCGCAGATCAGGTCGTGGTCGACGAGTGTGGTGAATCATTCTGATCAGCTTGCCCAGTTGCTGAAGGTGCTGGCTGATGTGGACTCGAATGGCCTAGGCCTTCTGTGGTCGATTCGTGATCTGGCGGTAGCAGTCAGAGACCTGGCGGAGAACACCCAGGCGGGCCGTGATCGGGCACACCGCGTTGCCGATTCGACATCCTCGCTGGTCACGGGAGATATGCAGAAGATTGTCGCTATCGGAAAGATCAACAAACTACCCAACGTCCCCAGCACGTAACCCAACAAAGGAGCCCCTATGCCCACTATCAGTGGACCGATCACCACGGTCAGTAACCTCACCCAGCCTGTGCAGCACGCACGCCTGTATCTCGAAGCGGCACGCCCCAACGGGGACGGCATCGTCGCCTCCTTCCCTGAAACGCTCCCCGTCACCGGCGGCACGCTCACGTTCGAGTGTGTGGAAGGTCTGGCGGTGCTGGAACTGGTAAGCGCCGGTTCCCGCCCCGACCGGGTGCCCATCCTTGTCGGTAAGGACGCCGAGCAGACACTCGCGTCCGTGGCGCAGGCCGCAGTCCTTGCGGACGGCCACACACAGGACCAACTCGCGGAGATTGTTGACTCCATCCGCCGGAACCGCGTCGCCTCCGAACAGGCGGCAGCCACCGCCACCGACGCTATCGGCACGGTCACCACCGCCCGTGACGCGACCTTCACCGCCCGTGACGCGGCCCTCACTGCCCGCAATGAGGCCGTGTCCGCAGGCGAGGCAGCAACCGGCGCGAAGAACACGGCCACCACCGCCCGCGACGCCACCCTCACTGCCCGCAACGAGGCGGAAGGGTTCAAGGCGCAGGCCGCTACGTCGGCGGGTGAGGCAGCTTCGTCTGCTGGGGCAGCGTCTGACGCCGCTGACAGGGCGGAAAATGTCGTTGACACCGTGCAGTGGCAGGGCGACCAACTCTCGGTCATGGGCAAGGTTTCCCCGCCCCTGACGGGCGATGACGGTGATACCCCGCATGTGGGGGCGAACGGTAACTGGTGGGTCGGTGACACTGACACGGGCGTGCAGGCGCGGGGGCCGAAGGGCGACGCGGGCGACGGCACGGGTGATGTGCTGTGGTCGGACCTGAACCCGGTCCTCGACGGCAAGTCCGATGTGGGGCACTCGCACTCGGCGGCTGATGTGGGTGCTTCTCCTGTGGGGCACAAGCACCCTGTGTCGGATGTGAGCGACTCCACGACCGTGGGTCGTGCTGTGGTGACCGCCAGCTCGCAGTCTGCTGCTAGGTCTGCTATTGGTGCGGGCACCTCGAACCTGGAGCTTGGCACTACGTCGTCCACGGCGGCGCGGGGCAATCACACACACTCGCAGTACGCGGAATCCTCGCAGGTTACGGAGCTTGAGAATGATCTGTCGATAGTCCTGACGGAGAGCTTGCCGAATATCATGTCGTGGATTACGGCCCTGGAGGATAGTCAGCCGATTATCGTGTCGTCGCTGCCTGCTAACCCGATTCCGGGCCGTATCTACTTTGTGACGGGGGCATAAATGGCAACCACAGGAGGAACAGGCGGGCCGCTGACTGATGGCGTATCAGGGTGGTGGGCCGCTACGAACGGGTATTCGAGCAAGTATCGGTGGTGGTGCTCGCATATCGACACGTCCAAGCCTATCGGAATTTTCGTCTGGTTCCACGGCGATGGTGCCTATGAGTACAACAACCCGACGAACAGCGCATACCTCGGCGGCCCGGACGGCATTTTGCAGGCGTGTATCGAGCAGAACATGATTCTGGTGGTCCCACTATCCCCTGATGACGTGGGAGCCGTCACCTGGTGGGAGTGGGGAAGCAAGACAGGAAACACCCAGTGGGCGAAGGAAATGATCCACGCCAACTTTTATAACAGGTACAACATCGACCGGGAGAGGATTTGGTTCGGCGGGTTCTCCGGTGGTGCGGAGTTCCTCACCGCCCAGTTCCTCCCCCACTGGGGTAATGATCTTCTCATTGAGGCAGGTGGCGCGGTTATCACGGGTGGCGGCACCTTCCATTCCGACTATGGGGGAGACTCCACCTTCAACCCGGCGTACAAGGCGAACTTCCGTATGTACTGGCGCGTCGGCCAGGACGACACTGCGGCGAACTCCGATGAGGGGTTTGACGGTGTGCTTGCCGCCCAGACGGGTGAGGCGTGGTACCGGAATAAGGGCTTTCCTACGGACATCCGGCTCATACCCGGACATGCCCACACCCTCACTGGCTTGTACGGCGGGTATGTCCGGGAAGCACTCGCGGACACCGGCGGACCTGCACAGCCGGGGGCGAGTAGCATGGGGCCTTTTGTGGGCGGTGTGCCGGTGAAGCAGGTGTACGCCTGGCCGACCCCGGTGCGGGAGGTGTACGTCGGCTCGCAGAAAATCTGGCCGACGCGGGAGAAGGTGCAGATCACGCTGGGCACCGGCCTGGAGGCGCGTGACCAACTGCGTGCTGCACTGGCCGACCGGGGGTTGGACTACACCACGGTCACGGAAGTCCCGTTCGACATCGAGTTGGTCGGCACCGGGTCGGTGCGGCAGATGTTCTACGGCTGTGCGGCGCTGACGACGGTGCCTGCGATGGACACGTCGCAGGTGACGGACATGTACGCCCTTTTCTACAGTTGTTCGTCGCTGACGACGGTGCCGGACATGGACACGGGGAAGGTGACGAACATGTACGCCATGTTCCAAAGCTGCGCGGCGCTGACCCACGTGCCCGACATGGACACGTCACAGGTGACGGACACGCGCCAAATGTTCCACGAGTGTCCGGCGCTGACCCACGTGCCGGACATGGACACGGGGAAGGTGACGAACATGTACGCCATGTTCGACGGCTGCACGTCGCTGACCCACGCGCCTGCGATGGACACCAGCAACGTGACGGACATGCAGGGCATGTTCCACGAGTGTGCGGCGCTGACCCATGTGCCGGACATGAGCACGTCGCAGGTGAGGAACATGGCCTACATGTTCTGGGGCTGTGGGTCGCTGACTGACGGGAATGTGCGCCTTATCGGACGCTACTGGCGTGTCGACACCGAGGGTATGATCGACTACTCCGGTCTGACCCGAATGCCTTTCTATAACACTAACGGCAACCCTATTTAGGAGTATCTTATGGACCTGACCACATTCACTGACGCGGGCCTGCATGACCTGTCCGCCCGTATCAGCGCCGAGTGGGAGCGCCGACGCGCATCGGCGGTCACCGACCAGGCCGTCACGGAGGTGATTACCGGGTTGCAGGATGCCGGTAAACTTCCCGCCCCCGCCGCTGGTACGGACGCGGAGACGGCCCCGCCGTGGGTAGACCCCGGCACCGACCACTCCGCGATGTACCACCAGGGCATGTACGTCACCCACCAGGGCAAGACGTGGCTCAGCAGGCACCCCGGCCTCAACCACTGGGAGCCAGGTGCCGCTGGCGTGGACGGGCGTATCTGGCTCGACGTCACCCCCGCCCCCATCGACCCCGAGACGGGGGAGCCGCAGATCATCGCGTGGGGTGTGGGGCAGGACGTCCAGCCGGGTGACCTCCGCACCCACGACGGCCAGACGTGGGAGTGCATCCTCGCGCACACCACCCACGAGGGGTGGCCCCCGAGTGCCGCCACGCACGCCGTCTGGAAGCCCGTCGCCTAGACCACCATCATCCACAACCCCCTGACCGCACTTGTCCAGGGGGTTTTCTGACTCACACGAAAGGCACCGCATGGTACCGACCCCCCACTACACCCTCGACCGTGACTACTACCGGCAGCCCACCCACGTCCTGAACCTCCCCGCAGGGTGGTCGTGCCCGTGGGCCTCCGCTTGCCTCACGAAGGCAGACCGGGACACCGGGAAGCTCATCGTCCGCCCGGACCGCGACGAGAACAACGCGGCGGTGAAGGAGCTCGCGGGGGTGGACACCTACGTCTGCTATGCGGCCAGGTCGGAACGTTTCCCCGCTGTCCGTGATATGCGCTGGCGTAACTTCGACACCATGAAGGCCCTCGTCTGGAACGGGGACCACATCCCCATCCCGGCTGGGGCCACTCACGTCCGTATCCACGGCTCCGGCGACTTCTACTCACAGGACTACTTCGACCTCTGGCTCGACACCTGCAGGGCGAACCCCGACGTGAAGTTCTGGGCGTTCACGAAGTCCCTCCGCTACTGGGTGGCACGCCTCTCGGAGATTCCCCCGAACCTCGCGCTCACCGCCTCCACGGGCGGTAAGGACGACCACCTGATCGAGGAGTACGGCCTCCGTACCGCCACGGTCTACTACGACATTGAGGACGTGCCGGAGGGCATGATGATCGACCTGGATGACTGGGAGGCGCAGGTGCCGGATCGTCCGAGTTTCGCGCTACTCGAAAACATGACGAACCGCAAGCAGGTAGATGATGAGCGTATCCGGGCGCACAATGAGCGGGCTGCCGGTGCCCTGACCGCGTGACGGCAGGGGGCAGGCTCCCCCACATTCCCTACCCCCTGCACTTTCCCGGTGTGGGGGTTTCCTCATTCCATGAAAGGATGGGTGCTCATGTTTTTCTACCCCCTCAAAAAGGGGACTTATACCCTGTCCAGTGGGTTCGGCCCACGGTGGGGAACTGTTCACCGGGGAACCGACTTCGCCGCCCCTATCGGCACCCCTATCTACGCCGCAGCCGACGGTGTGGTCGTGGAGGGTCGCGACCGGGCGCAGGGTAGCGTCACCGGGTTCGGTTCGTGGATCTGGATTGACGCTATCGAGTCGTGCGGTAAGACGCTGATTTACGGCCACGTGAAACACGACGGCATTCTTGTTCGCAAGGGTGACCGGGTGAAGGCAGGCCAGCAGATTGGTGTTGTCGGCAATGAGGGCCAGTCCACGGGTCCGCACCTGCACTTTGAGGTTCACCCCGGCCCGTGGCGTGCTGGTTCCCAGATTGACCCGCTGGCGTGGCTGCAACGCGCTAAGGCGGTGGAGTTGGGGGAGCGCACTATCCCCACGCAGCCGACGTCGTTGACCCCGGTGACGCTCGGCGGTGTGCCTGCCTGGACTCCCGACCATGTTCTACTGTCCCCGAACACGTCCGGCAAACGCCGGTTGGACAGTCTGCTATGGATCATTATCCACACTGATGAGTCCGCCTATGACTACCAGCAGAAACGTATCCGAGAACTAGGCTGGTCCGCTAAACGGTTGGCCGAGTATCAGCAGTCCCCGTCGGCTGGTGGTTCCTACACCGCCGCCGGTGATCGTGACGGCCTGACGTGCCGTATCGCTGAGGACGGGTCTATTACCTGGTCCACCGGCAACCTGGGCAATTCGTTGGGCATTAACTTCTGTTTCGCCGGGACAACAGCGCATTTCACCCGTGCGCAGTGGCTAGACCGTATGACCCAACTACGGGCAGGTGCCCGCGTGGTGGCCCACTGGGCGGCGAAGTATCAGATCCCGGTGAGGAAACTGCAGCCGGGGGATATGAATGCCCGCCGGAAGGGTATCGGCGGGCATGACGACGCCCGTGAACTGGGCAGCACTACACACTGGGATCCCGGCCCTGGTTTCCCGTGGGACGTTTTCATTCAACTAGTTAAGGAAAGTGGTTCAAGCATGGACGAGTCCAAGATCCGTGGGATTGTCGCGGACGAGATTAAGAAGTTCATGGAGGCGAAGGTGCACAAGTCGCTGGTGCCCGGTTCGGAAAGGTTGATGTCGTTGACGGAGTTGATTCGTCTGATTGACCTGCATGTTCATGAGGGCCGTAAGGCTGACGAGAGTACTCTGGCCGCTGTGCAAGACATTGCCGCGCTCGTGCGTGGTAGGAAGTCCAAGTAGAAGGAAAGAATTGGTATGACCGTTTCGTTTGCTGACAATATTCGTGAGATCCATGAGCGTGGCCGTAAGAACCAGACCCCCATGCGTCTCCGTGTGAACTCGGGCCTGTCCAGCCTGTTTGGTGCTGGCATGTTGGGCACACTATCCATCGCCCTACTTGACGCCGCCCCGTGGTGGGCGGTGCTGATTGTGGGTAGCCTGCTGGCGGTGGGTGAGGTGCTTGCCCAGGCGTTTTCTAAGAGTCCACTCACTCCGTCGCAGGTGGAGACGTTGACGCGGGAGGCGGAGGCGTTGCAGGCTGAGATTAACCCGGAGCCGACCCCGGTGGAGGTTCAACTCAGTGAAATGTCCGAGGGGTTGCGTAGTGTCCTGGACCGGGTGGACAACCTGGTCCGGGATCAGGAACTAGTTGCCGAGGCGTTGGCCGCTGCTGACGCCCCGGACCCGGATGATGACCTTCGCGCCGCGTACAAGGATTTGTGACTTCCGTGCCGATTGAACATCTCCCTCCCGTAACCCGCCCGTGGGCGGAGCGTTTACGGGACTGGTTGTTGACTGACGCGGGCCTCATGCTCATTTTGGGTGTGATGATGATTGTCCGTGGTGTGTCGTACTCGAACCTGGGGCAGGAAGTTTTGTACCACCCTGCCGACGTGTTCATGCCCCGGTGGGTTGCTGCGGGCGTGTGGTTGGGTGTTGGCTCCTCCCTGCTGGTGTCGTCTGTGCGGCAAAGTTCATTGCTTGCTCGTGTGTCGTTGTCTGCGGCTGTGGCGACGCTGGCGTTGTGGGGAATGATTTTCATGCTTGCCCCGCCTGCCGCGTTCTCGCAGCGCGGCATCGTGTACTTGTCGTTCGCGATGCTTGTTTTGTGGGCGTCGTGGCGTGGTCGCCGTGGCGAGATCCGTATCAGGGAGGAGTTGCCTAGTGGAGGCCGTAGACTCGATTGATAACCCGTGGGGTTTTCTGGCGGTGTCCGTGTTTGTTCTGGTTCCTGCCCTGTTTGGGTTCTTGCAGAACAAGACGAAGAAGGGTAGTGACGAGAAGGATACGCCGCAGGGTAATGCTATTGACCTGCTGAATGATCGGCTGACGGAGTTGCTTGTCACGGAGAAGGAGGAGCGTGCACGTGATCGGGACGCTCATGAGCGTGAGCGTGCTGAGCGTGACCGTCAGCGTGAGTTAGATCGGGAGAAGATTAGTGCGCTGCAGAAGGAGATGAAGGAGGTGGCGGAGATTGCGCGGGTGAAGTACCCCGCCGCGATTGGTCACATTAAGGAGTTTCACCAGATGTTCCCCACGTCTGGGCTGAAACCCCCGGACGCCATTGTTGACGAACTGTGATTGTCCACATTGAAGAATGCCCCCGTACCAGTATGTGCTGGTACGGGGGCGTTTTTTGTGTTTTCTGGGGTGTTATACGGACGCGGCGTAAGCGCGGAGGCGTTTCGCTGCTTCCGCTAGAACGTAGTAGTTGACGTCTGCGGTTCCCTGCTTGGCGATGAGTTCGAGGTTCGCGGCGATTTCCTCGGGGGCGGCGTCGGTTACCCAGTCAATGTTCTTCTTCATTGGTGTCCTCTGGTTCAAAGTGGGGGGCAATGTTGTTGGCCGTTTTGTCGTAGAACAGTGCGGCGTGTAGGAGTGTGGAGGTGAGTTCCCGGAGTTTTAGATCCGGCCTGGTGTGGAGGTTGTAGACGGTGAAACTGATGGTTGCGGAGCCGTCGGCCAGTACGTCGGTCACGTTGATGTTGGGGGTGGCTTGAAACTCATCAAGGCGGAAGTCGTCGAACATGGGGGGCTACTGGTCAGCGCCTTCGTAGTGAATGTGGGCGCACAAGTGGCAGGTGTGCATGTTGACGTGGGGGCAGGTGGTGGGGTCCGGGTGGTGCATGGTGTGGTTCCTTCGGTCGGTGTCAGACGGCTACTGTGCCCCGGATAGTGGGGTGTGGGTTGTAGCCGGTGAGGTGGACGTCTGGGAAGTTGTAGGCGGCGATGTGGGGGGCGTGGGTGAGGTGGAGGTGTGGGTAGGGGCGGGGTTCGCGGGTGAGTTGTTCGCGTACCTGGTCGAGGTGGTTGGTGTAGATGTGGCAGTCCCCGCCGGTCCAGATGAGTTCTCCGACGTCGAGGTTGGCCTGTTGTGCGAACATGTGGGTGAGCAGGGCGTAGGACGCGATGTTGAACGGCACCCCGAGGAACAGGTCAGCGGAACGCTGGTATACCTGTAGGGATAGTTTTCCGTCGGCCACGTACAGTTGAAACAGTAGGTGGCAGGGGGGTAGGGCCATGCTATCGAGCTCGGAGACGTTCCAGGCGGACACGATGTTTCGGCGTGAGTCCGGGTTGTTTCGTAGGGTGTTGAGCGCCTGTTCGATTTGGTCGATGTGGTCGCCGTTGGGGGTGGGCCATGAGCGCCACTGGTGCCCGTAGATGGGGCCTAGGTTGCCGTCAGCGTCGGCCCATTCGTTCCAGATGCGGATGTTGTTGTCCTGTAGCCAGCGGACGTTGGTGACGCCCCGGAGGAACCATAGGAGTTCACCGACGATGGAGTGCATGTGAACTTTTTTGGTGGTGATGAGGGGGAAGCCGTCGGCAAGGTTGTATCGGAGTTGTGCGCCGAAGGTGCTGATGGTGCCGGTTCCGGTGCGGTCCTGTTTGCGGGTGCCGTGGTGTAGCACGTGGTCCAGGAGGTTTTCGTATGGGATGGGGATGGTGGTCATGGCTGTTGTGGTTGTGGCCTCTAGTGCTTGTGGGTGAGGTAGTAGATGGTGGTTCCGAGCCCCTGGGGGCCGGTGTAGGTGACGATGAGGTCATGAAGAATGGTGAGGGGGTTCATGGTGTGGTCTTTCTGGTTGGTGATGGTGCGCTCCCCCGCGTGGACTCGAACCACGATTCCCGGAACCAAAACCCGGTGTCCTGCCATTAGACGACAGGGGATTGTAGGGTGCAGATCTGCCCTTACCGGCTGTGCGCCGGGGGAGTCTTGCGCGTAAGACAGGAAACGCGACACCCTGTGCAGGTAACACGATTCGAACGTGCACTGTCCAGATTCTAAGTCTGGTGCCTCTACCAGTTGGGCTATACCTGCTGGTGCCCGCTGGTGCGGGCTTGTTCTGTGACTATATCAGATACCTAGGGGGTGTAGGCAATTGTGGGTGGCCTCTGCTGGTACTGGTAGACGTCGATTCCGGCGTCGCGGGCAAGGCTCATGCAGTGGAGTGTTCCGCGTGAGTAGGGGTGAATGAACGCGAGGCACACGTCGGCCCCCTTGTTGACCATTTCGGTGTTGCGGATTGGTCCGGCTTGGCGTCCGTGCTTGGCCCATTTCGCGGGGTGTACTTCGACGGAGAACCCGAGTCTGGCGGCTTCTTCCCCGGCGAGGGTGTCCGCACCCCGTGCCGCCCCGTGTACGACGGTCACGGCGCGGGGGTCGTGGTTGTGGGTGTGCTGGGTGAGTGCGTCGCGAATGGCGTCACGGTCGCGCCAGTAGCGTGATCCGGTGATGAGGATTCGGAGGGGGGTAGTGTTCACTGTTCATCCTTGATGTGTTCCGCGAGTCGTTCGGCTACGGACACGAGAGTGGCGGGTTCAATGTCGGGGCAGGCGATGAGGGTGAGTAGGACGGCGGCGAGTTTGTCCGTGCGGCTGAGGGTGTCGAGTTTGTCCTCGTTCTGTAGTTGCTTGTGGAGGTTGTCGTAGGTGGCCCAGTGGTGGGGGCCGTGTTCTGCTCCCTGGGTGGCGTATTGCCTGTCTGCGCGGTTGAGGTAGGCGATGGCCTTGTGGACGTCCTGGGCGGGGGTGCCCTTGTCGTTGTACCGCCAGATGTATTTGAAGGCGTGCGAGCGGAGGGTGGGGAGGTTTTCGAGGTAGTCCCAGCATTCCCCGGTGTAGAAGGGGTGGGTGTTGTAGTGGTCGGGGTGGTGGACGGCGTTCACTGGTCGTTCCTTTCGGGGTGGGTGTGGTGGTGTATGAGGCTGGAACCGTCGGGGTATTCCTCAATGGTTACGTGGTCGTGTGCGCGTGCCGCTTTCTTGATTTTCTCCCACTTGTTCGCGGCGTGGGTCATGTGGTTTGCGCGGCCTCGGTGGTAGAACCAGGCGGCGAACAGCCATGCGTTGAGGCTGGATGAGAGGGCGCTGTTGAAGATGGAGAGTTGGGGGCCGAAGGCGAGGACGACCCATTGGGCGAGCGCTAGGGCGGTGAGGAAGTAGACGACGGCGCGTTCTGTCCGGGTGGTGTAGTTGGTCCAGTTGTGCCAGAGGGGGGTGAACCACTCACTCATGGTATTACCTTTCTAGTGGTTGTCGGTGCTGCCGAACCCGCCCGTGCCCCGTGCGGTGTCGTCGAGGCTGTCCACAACCTCAACCTTCGGGGTGAGGATCGGGACGATGACTAGTTGGACGATCTTCGCGCCGTCCTCAATGTAGGTGGATCGGTGGCTGGTGATAGCGGCCTTGATTGGACCCCGGTAGTCGGAGTCAATGACGCCGACCCCGTTGGCGAGGCGTGCGCCGGGGTAGCGCTTATGGAGGCTGCTGCGGGCGAACAGGAGGCCGACGTGCCCGTCGGGGACTGCGGCGGCGACGCCGGTGTCCACCAGGATTGTGGTGTTCGCGGCGATGATGTAGTCGCCGTGGGCGTAGAGGTCGAGTCCAGCGTCGGTGGGGTTGGCGCGGGTGGGTTCCTTCGCGTTGGGGGCGACGGTGATGTTGAGGGTGTGGGTCATGGTGTTCTCCTTTGTCGTGGTTGTGGGTGGGGTGCGGGTGGTGTGGGTGGTGGGCGGGCGTGGTGGTGGGGTGTCATGTGAACCTTGGCATGGAGACGAAACGGGAGTAGTGCAGTTGGTGGGCGACCTTCACGGTGTCGATGGGTCCGCCTCGGTGCTTGGCGACGATAATGTCGGCCTCGCCTGCGCGGGGGTCGTCCCGGTCCTGCGAGTCGGGGCGGTAGAGCAGTAGCACAATGTCGGCGTCCTGTTCCAGGGAGCCGGACTCACGGAGGTCGCTGATCTGGGGGCGTTTGTCGGTGCGCTGTTCGGGGCCACGGTTCAACTGGGAGATGGCGACGACGGGGACGTCGAGTTCTTTGGCGAGGACTTTCAGCTGGCGGGAGATCTCAGAGACTTCTTGTTGCCGGTTTTCGGCGCGTTTCCCACCTGACATCAACTGTAGGTAGTCAACTACGAGCAGGTCCAGTCCGTGTTGTTGGTGGATCTGGCGGGCTTTGGATTTGATGTCGAGGATGGTGAGGTTTGCGGAGTCGTCAATGTAGATGGGGGCGTCTTGGATTCGTTCAATGTGGTTGGTGAGGCTGATCCAGTCGTTGTCGTCGAGTTTTCCGCCACGCATGTCGGTGAGTTTGATGCTTGTTTCCGCGCTGAGTAGTCGGTGGATGATTTCGTTGCGGCTCATTTCGAGGGAGAATACAGCGGAGGTTTTGCCGTGTTTGATCGAGCATGAACGCATGAAGTCGAGTGCGAGGGTGGATTTGCCGACACCGGGGCGGGCGGCGACGATAATCATCTGCCCGCCATGCAGTCCGTTGGTGAGGGTGTCGAGGTCGTGGAACCCGGTGGGCACTCCCTGGGTGAGTCCACCGTGGCTGGCGATGGCGTCGAGTTCGTCCACGGCTGATTGGAGGCACTGGAATAGGCTGGCGTATTCCTGGGTCGTGTGGGTGCGGTTGACGTTGTTGAGGGCTTCCTGGGCGGCGTCCACTATGGTGGCTGCGTCTTGGCCGTCCGGGTTGAAGCCGTTGTGCGTGATGGTTTGGGAGGTGGTGATGAGTCGTCGGAGGGTGGCCTTCTCGGTGACGATTTCCGCGTAGTGGGTGGCGTGGGTGGTGGTGGGGACACCGGCGATGAGGGTGTGGAGGTAGGGGGCTCCGCCGACGCGGGTGAGGTTGTTGTGCTTGTCGAGGTGTCCGGCAACAATCACCGGGTCAATGGTGCCACCATTACCCCAGAGGGTGAGGATTGCGTTGTAGATGTGCTGGTGCGCGGGCTGGTGAAAGTCGTCGGCGTGAAGGGTGGTGGCAACGTCGGCAATGACGTTCGGGTTGAGCAGCATCGCACCGAGTAGGGACTGCTCGGCGTGGTTGTCGTAGGGCAGGTGCGGGGTGGTGTGGTTGGTGTGGTGGAGGTCCGGCTCGGGAGGTGGCGGGTAGGTGCCGGTGTCGTCAAAGGAAGGTGCGTTCATGGCTATGGGGTGGTGTTGGTTGTTGCGAGGGTGGCGTTGTCGCGGATCAGGTCGGCAAGGTAGTAGGCGGCGATAGGGTCGAGGTGGTAGGTGTTGTTGTCGATGGTGAGGGCAACGGCGGTGCCGTGGTGGGTGACGGTGATGGAGTGATCGTAGTTGGTGACGATTTCCTTGAACTGGCGTCCGTAGTAGGCGGGGTGGCGTCGCTTTGCGGCTTCGAGGGGGTCCATTGTTCTCTTTTCGGGGTAGGTGCTGGTAGGGGCATGTTTCGTCACTGTGACGGTTATACGTCTTCGTGTTCGTCGGACACTCCGCTGAGGGTGTATCCGACTCCGGCGGCGAACGTCACCAGTCCTGCGACCACGAGTGCGGGCGTCCCGGCGTCGGCAACGGCGATCAGGGCAACACCTCCCACGGTGGCGGCAACGCCTGCAATGACGCGGCGAGGGTTAACAATCATGACCTACCGGCCCCAATCCACGTCGGTGGTTTTCTCGGCGGTTCCGGCGGCGTCTTCTCTGGCGGGGTAGGGGCGGTGGTTGAGGAGAAAGTTGTGGTGGAACCAGCGCCGTTCCGTCCTGCTCCTGCACAGGGGGAGGACGTACCTGTGCTTGCTTTCCCGCATTTCCGGCGTCCACCCCATTTCCCTCGCCTCGGCGGGGGTGACGTTGTGGCCGTTCTGCCGGGGGTGTCGGAGGCGACCTTCGGGGTCGCGCCAGAAGCGTGCCCTGGATGTGGTGCCGCAGTAGAGGGCGTTGGATGCTTGGTAGATCGTGCCGATGTGCCCCTCTGTCTGGTCAGCGAAACTGATAACTGCGCGGATTAGTGGGCGTTCCTCTTTGAGTCCCCTCATGGCTTGGGCAATGAACCACGATTCGGTGTTGGAGGGGGTTCCGTCCTGGACGTGAAGGCGGTGCAGTTCGGTTACGCGGTCCTTGTTGTGGGGGCCGAAAAGACTTGCCCGTACTGCCTCGGACGCGGGAGTGGCGAAGGCGCACACGCCGATCAGTTCCTCACCGTCGAAAAGCCCCCAGGTCATCGGACCATTGTGGCAACTGCGGGAGTAGTGGTTGTTGCGGATGTATTCCTTGCCGATTCCGCCTGGGATTCGCTTGACTTCGTAGCGGTTGGCTACATGGGTAAGTTGCCTCATCACCAGTCCCAGTCGTCATCAGTTGTGAGTTCTGCCGTACCGATGACGTAGCTAGACCCTGCCCCAGAGAAGAAGTCGAAGTTCTCGTTGGCGGACGGGTCCAGGGCGGTCATGACTCCGGCGTTGAACTTGCAGGTGTCCGGCGGGAAGATCCCGTCGTATCCGAGGTTGTTCATGGCCTTGTTCGCGTTGTACCGGAGGAACGCGGTGACGTCCTCGGTCCAGCCGAGTGGATCGTAAATGTCGCGGGTGTAGTGGACCTCGTTGTCGTACAGGTCCAGGAGAAGGTCAAGGGCTAGGTCGCGGTAACTGTCGCGGACGCCGGGGGGCAGGGTGCTGACGGCCTGCTGGAACTTGTAGCCGATGTAGTAGCCGTGGATAGCCTCGTCGCGGATGATGAGGCGGATGATGTCGGCGGCGTTGGTGATCTTCCCGAGAGAGGCGAACCGCAGGGGGAGGTAGAACCCGGAGTAGAACAGGAACGACTCCAACATGACGCTGGCGATCTTGCGGGCTTGCGGGTCGTCGCCACGGTAGTGGTCGAGAATGCGACGCCCCTTGTACTGCAGGTTCTCGTTCTCACGGGACCAGCGGAACGCCTCGTCAATCTCGGGAGTGTCGGCCAGGGTCATGAAAATGTTGGAGTAGGACTTCGCGTGGACAGATTCCATGAAGCTGAGATTCGTGTACACGGCTTCCTCGTGCGGAGTGGTGGAGTCGGGGAGGATCGACACGGCACCGACGGTGCCCTGCATGGTGTCCAGGAAGGTCAGGCCGGTGAACACGCGCATGGTGGCGGTCTGCTCGTCTGCGGTCATGTTCCGCCAGGTGGGGATGTCGTTGGAGACGGGGATCTTCTCGGGGAGCCAGAAGTTCGAGGTGAGGCGGTTCCAGATGTCGAGGTCCACCTGGTCGGGTATGCGGTTCCAGTCGATGCTGTCGAGTGTGTCGCCGTCCTGGTAGTGGACGGGGGTGACGGCGGGCTTCATTAGTTCTCCTTGGTGTGTCGGTGGGTGTATTGGGTTGCCCATTCTTCGGCGGTGGTGCGGGTGCCGAAGTCGGCAATGATTTTGCAGCGGCGTGTTTCGTGTTCCCCGGCGTTGTCGGGGCGTTGGTTGTTGAGGGTGACTAGCCAACGGTTGCGGACGTGCCAGATGTAGGGGCCTGGTCCTTCTTGGCGCATTTCCGGGGGCGGGGGGAGTGGTGCGGGACGTTCGGGGCGTGGGTAGTAGTAGGCGGTGCCATGTAGTCTGCAGCCGGGGGAGCAGTACTGTGACCATTCGGAGTGGGTGTGGTTGCCGCACCAGTAGCAGGTCATGTCCTCGTTGCGGTGTTTCTGCCATGCGCGGCAGGTGTCGCAGTGCTTGCGGGGGCGTCCGCGTCCGCTGTAGGGGACTTGTTTGCCGCATTGTTGGCAGGTGTTCATGTGTTGTGGTTCCTGGGGGTGGGCTGTGTGGGTGGTTAGGCTGCGGTGCGTACTGCGCCGACTTGGAGGTCGGCGGCGTGTGCGAGAAGGCGCATGAGGAAGTCGTGCCTGGCGGTGGGTTGTGTGCCGTCCGCGATGGGGGCGAGGGGGCGGGATGAGCATTTCATGGCCCTGGACGCGGCGTGTGGGCTGCCGTGGGAGTTGATGATGTAGCGGGCGGCTGCCCGGTGGACGGGTTCGACGGGGGCATGGTGGTGGTGTGGTGTGTTGTCGGTGGTGGGCTGTTCTTGGGGGTCGTCGATGTTGTCCCACCCTGCGGGGGGTGTCCAGTTGCGTGCTGTGTGGTGCGGGGTGCGGTACGGGGTGTGCTGCAACTGGTCGTAAGTGTTGCGGACGGCGGTGTTGGTGGGGCCGGTGGCGTGCGTTGCGCGTTCGTTGCTAATGACGGTGAGGGTACTTTCTGAGACTCCGCTGTGCTGCGCGATTTCAACGATGCTGTAGCCGATGGCGCGGAGGGCACGGATTCGGCGGGTGAGCGGCCACGCGGGGTGCCACCCCTTTTCTAGGGGCTGGTTCAGGCAGTCCCGCAGTTTGTTGATGGTGGCGACGCGGACTGTTCTGTACCGCCCGGTGGTGATGTCGTTGAGGCTGCTGTGGGAGATTCCTGTGTGTTGGGAGATGTTGCCGAAGGTTGCACCCTGGTTGAGGATGGTGTTAATGAGGTGCTGGGCGTCGGCAACTGGGCGTCGGTGGTGGGCGGTTCCTGCTGCGTGTGCGTGTTTGCGGCAGTATCCGCCCTTGGAGGTTGCGAGGTTGGGGCACTTGGGGCGGCGGCATTTGGTGGTGGTGTGGTTGGTCATGGGGACAGTTAAGCAGTTGTAGGGTGTAGGGGCAAGTTTGGGGGGTCAGGGGAGGGGGAACAGTCCTGGTTGGTGGGTGGGTATGGGTAGTGCGTACTGGTATTTTTCTTGCTCGGCCTGTTGCTGGCGTAGTCCTTCTGCCATGCCTAGGCGTTGGGTGCAGTGGGCGAAGGTGGTGGGGGATTTCAGGACGTCGGGGTGGTGTCCTTTGAGGTGGATCTGTAGGAGGATGGGGCAGTTTCCGTTTCGGTCGTGGTAGCAGCCTTCCCCTTTGTAGCAGTTGGCGGGTTGGAACCTGTCATAGAACTGGGTGGCGGTGGTGAAGTGTGCCGGGTTGTTCATGGTGGTTTCCTTAGGTGGTGGGTTAGGGGCGGGTGGTTGGGTGTTTCTGCTGGTCAGTAAGTGTGCTTTCTCCAATCCCTGTCATATCAGTCCCATGCTCCCGCGCCTATTGCTCCGCCGGTGAGGGTTGCCCCGCCGATGAACAGCGATCCGGTGAACCACCAATATGCCGGGGTGGTGTCCACCTCTATGCCGACGAAGGTGAGGATGATGGCCACGCCCATGCTGGCGAGTCCACAGGCGAACACACTGCCAGCTACCACGGCCCTCATGCTTGCCTCCTAGCGTGCGCGAGGAGCGTCAGGGCTAATTGTTCAAGTTCGTGGCGGAACAAGTTGGTACGCATTCCCCCGGCTTCGATTTGGGTGATGGGTCCGGCGGTGTAGATGGTCACGGGCGACGCCCGGTCCACGTTGATGGCGGTGGGGTTCCGGTAGGCGGGCAGGGTGAGGGTAGCCGTCACGGTGCGGGCCATGCGGTCAGCCTCTTGTATGGCCTCCGTCCAGGTGTCGTGCAGGGACTCCCACTCGCTGCACGCGAGAAGCCCGTCATCCTCGCGGTGCACATGCTCGGGGCGGACAACGCCCCAGTATCCGGTCATGCTGCACATCACCGCCCATCTCTGCTTATTCATTGATTTCCTCCCACGGCATACAGCCTCTGATCGTGTCGGTGGTGACGTACACCTGCCCATCTGGGCAAGCAGTGCTCGTGTTTTCGTACCACACGGCTAGCCCGACAATCGCCGCGACCATCAGGACTACTAGCAGCGCAATTCCGCCGAAAAAGGCGAGCACCTCTATCATGTGCCGCCGCTCACTCATCGGTGACCTCCCACGGTGCGGACACGCGACGAGCGACGAGGCGGGGCTTCATTCCTGACCTCGCCATCTGGCGGTATTCCCTCTCGGCGTGCTTGCGTTTGGCGTGCCAGGAGGCGTTGCTGCCGGTGTGCCGGTGTCCGTGGTTCACTCCGGTGTATTCCACCCCGTATTCGATGGTGTCGGCGGCGAGGGCTTTCAGGGCGCGGAAGGACTGCGCGTAGTACGTCGTCGATCCAGGCTCAGGCGGGGTGATGTTGTCATGCAGCACGTGCCGCGCTTGGTCGGGTGTCATGTGGGTCATTTCGGGGTCTCCATATCGTCGGGGAGGAGGCTGTAGGTGCCCCAGTCGGGTTCCTCGTAGACGAGAGGGCCGGGCCCTACGTAGCGGTCTGCGGATACCCAGAAAGCGTCCTTGTCGGCCTGCCGTAGTGCGGCCTGTAGCCGTTCAATCTGCTCGGCCTGGTGGACGATGGTCCGGGCGGCGCGTGCGGTGCTGCGGGTTGACTTGTCCTGCGCCACCCATTCCCGTGCCTCATCGAGGGGCATTATGCTGTCACTCATCGGTGTCTCCTTCGAGGACGCGTGTGAGGTCGTCGGCGTAGGCGCGGAACAGGCTACGCAGGTGGTCGGGGTAGAACTCGTCATCTGCGGTTGCGCGCTCCTCCGCTGCGAATTCTGCGATTGCCTTGCGCAGGCGGATGACTTCAGCCACGGCGGCGTGGGCGTTGTCGAGGGCGGGGCATTTACACTCGGCGGCGAGGAGCCCGGCGTCGGCCAGGCGGCGGGCGATGAAATCCTCGGTCGCGAGTGTGGGCGGCGCGTCGATGCGGGCCTGGTATATGACCTCTGCGGCCCGGTCAATGTTCGTGGTCATTCAGTTTCTCCGTTCTTGGTGGCCTGACCGAAAGCGTTGGCTGCGCTGATCCACGCCTTGTACATGCCGTGCATCCCCATCCCGGAGGCTCGGCGGGCGTTGGAGGTGAGGTGGTCGAGTACAAATTGCCGGTCGGCCTCGTTCAGGTCGATCTTCTCGGCAGCGTCCTTGGTCATTCTGTGTCCCCTTTCAGGTCTTCGATGAGTAGATGGATGGTGTCGTGGAGGGTGTCGGAGGTGGCCCCGTCCCAGGGGTCGCCGGTGTCGTCCCAGCGCTGCAACGCGGCCTCCCGCTGGCCTCGGAGACCTGCAAGTGTGCGTCGCACACGCTCAACAGCGTCGAGGGCTTCCGCACCGGCGAGGCAGGTATCTGCCCTCTCGTGAGAGCCGACCATCAGGAACGCCTTTGCCATCCCCCGCAAGGTGTCAGCGGGGGTCATGGCAGCACCCCTTCCCTGCGGTCAACGGCGAGGCAGCGTCGGGCGGCGGTGACGGCGAGGTCGAGGTAGGGCCAACCGCCGATCAGTTCCACGCCCCTCGGGTGCCGGTCGGTGCGCCACACATCCCATAGATGACCAGACCACTGCACCCGGTAGTAGCCCCGAGCAGGACGGCGACTCATGGGGCCACCTCCCAATCGGTGACGAAACGACGCTGGCGTGTGAACCGGATGTAGTCACCTATTCCGTCTTGGTCCGTCCTCTCCTCCCAGTCTCCGGGGACCGGCTCACCACTCGGGGTCCAGGCTCTCGGGAGGTCCAGGCGCGGGGTGAGGCTGGTCAAGCGGTGGCGCGGGATTTCCACATATCGGACACCTGGGACAGTACAGCCTGCGAACTCCCGGTCAGGGTTGAACTCCTCGATGACCACTAACTCAGTCAGACTGTCGCCGCAGCGCCAATCTGCCCACCTGCCGACACACTCGGCACACTCGGCGGGGGTCATGTCAGCAAAAGTGCGGGTCATGCGAACAGCACCTCCTGTGCTAGTCGTTGTGCGGTGATTTCGCAGTACTTTTCTTCGATCTCAAACCCGATAGCGCGACGGCCAAGGTTCTTCGCAGCCCGGAGGGTGCTGCCAGACCCGGCGAACGGGTCGAGAATTAGATCCCCAGGCTCACTGAACCACTCAATGAACTGCTCTACCATCGCGATCGGCTTTGACGTGGGGTGACCGTTCCCTTGGGCGCTGTCCATGTAGAAATTGCCGTGCTTTCCACCACCATTCCACGTGCTTTTCCGGTCGTTTCGGTGCATGTAGGCGATGGCTTCCCAGCCCTGGGCGGGTCGATCGCCGGTCATCTGAGGGACAGGGCGGGTCTTCATCCACACTCCGATTCGCTTCATTGACAGCCCCTCAGGCGGGGTCACGTCATAGCCGACAGCGTGCCGGTAGTCCATGTTTGCCACGACCCACCGCTGAGTTATGCGCCCGAGCTCGACCATGACCTTCGTGAGCTCATCATCGGTGATCGGCGGGAATGAGTTGCCCACCTTTACGTCCAGGTTCTTGAAGTTGTGGACATGGGCCTTAGAGTGAGTGCGTTCGGTGTAAGGCGGGTCGGTGATGACTAACTCGACTTCCTCGTCAGCAAAGTCTTTGAATGCTCCCCTACAGTCTCCGTGGTAGAGGGTCACCAGGTCGTCCTGGTAGTAGGGGGTCATGTCTGCAAGTGTGCGGGTCATGCCTCCCACCCCCGGCGCAGAACCTGGCGGGCTTCACCGGCCATCCCGTAGTTGTTGTATCCGCTGATGATGCCGAACGTCTCCCAGAATCCGTTATTGTTCTTGGTCCATGCTTCCTCACCCTCGGCGGCTACGACTGTCCCCGCCGGGGCGTTCTGGTAGTCCGCTGGGGTGGTGAGTTCTGTCGGGTGGTCCGGGGTGTTCTCGGTGACTGGCTCACTGGTGGGCTCAACCGGGGTCAGCTCCGCCAGTGGGCGAACCTCCACGAACGGCCACTGCTGTATCCAGTTGTGGCCCAGCACAGCCCCCTCATCCTTGTAGACTGCGACGAGCACGGACGGGTTATCCCACCCCTCAACGTGCACGTCCTTCCACACATGCGCGTGGCGCTCTTCCTTGCTGAGGTCGGCCAGTGTGCGGGGCGTCGGGGCGGGCAGGAGGGCACGTAGGCGGTCATAAAACTCTCCGTCGTAGTCGTCCCCGAAAGGCTTGCTGTCGATCCAGTCCAGTGCCTCCCGCAGGTCGTCCGCGTCGATCCATTCGTCGGGCAGGGCGTTGATGACCTCAGCGGCGGCTACAGTTTCTGGCTGGTGCCCCGGTTTGCCGTACTTTGCCCACTCTCGGGCCTGTGCGAGTTTGTCGGGGTTCGTGTTCATTTCTTCTCCTGTTCTGCGTGAGCGGCGGCGGCGTTGAGGATGTTGGCTAGGTCGGCGGCTTTCGCCGGGGTGAGGTGCAGGGTCATGCCGCGGAAACGGCCACTGTGCAGGACGACCTCACCGGCGGGGCTGATGGTGACGCTGCCGATGCTGGCGGCGGTGGGCCACCAGCGCCCGTCCCGGTCCGGGGTGGGCAGGTCTGGGGTGAGGAGTCTAGCGTCCCGCAGTTTATGGGAAATGGCGACATGTTCGTCACCGAAAAGTGTGTCATAGACCTCGGGGTCTTTAGCCAGCTCAGCGTCAATAACTTCGGCGGCGCGGTCAACATTTGTGGTCATTCAACATCTCCTTCTAGGATTCGTGTGAGGTCGTCGGCTGTGAACTGGGCAGTCATGAGGTCAGCCGTGATGTATTCGGCGGCGGCGATCCTGGCGAGGAGCCGATCCCGCATGGCGATGATTCCTCGGCGCAGGCGCACGGCCTCGGCCACGGCGGCGTGGGCGTTGTCGAGGGCTTCCGCACCGGCGAGGCAGGTATCTGCCCTCTCGTGTGAGCCTGCCATCATGAATGCTTTTGCCATGCCCCGCAGGGTGTCGGCGTGAGTCATCACGACACATCACCCCGCTCCGGGACTAGACGAGACACCAGGGTGATGTCTGCGTCCTCTAGCCACAGGCTCTCGATCCGTAGGAGCCGTCCGTCCCAGAACACGCACCACGGTCGATCTTCGGAGTCCTCGCGCATCCCGACTGCCTGCCCATCTCCGAGACGGACCAGCCACACCTCTCCCGGCTTCACGTCCTCCGGTCGGGTGGGGGCCATATCTGCAAGTGTTCGGGTCATGGTGTCTCCTTGGTGTGCTGGTCGATGATGTGCTGGGGGGTGTCGGGCTTCCATTCCCACTCGGACTGGAAGCGGCGCATGAGGTTGTGTCCGTTGTCGTCGTCCCACGTGCCGGGCACGGGCTCCCCACTCGGGGTCCAGGCGCGGGGGAGGTCGAACCGAGGGGTGGTGGAACTCCCAGGTGACATGCCCCAGCGCTGGGAGTGTCCGGGGTCAACCCACCGGACTGTGGCCCCCTCCGCCCCTGTGATGATGACCAGGCGACGCTCGGTGGGGACCGTGGCCCACCTGCCGACACACTCGGCACGCTCGGCGGGGGTCATGTCAGCAAAAGTGCGGCTCATAGAGTCTCACCCCGTCGCAGCACACGACGGGCGGCGAGTGCCATCTCCTGGCTGGTCTCGCTCTCATCTGCACTACAGGCCAGCCAGAACCCCATGTAGTCCTTGACCCAGGGGTCGGCGTGGTCCCCCGCGACGATGGTGCCCGCCGGGGCGTTCTTGTAGTCCTCCTCGGTGATGAGTTCTGTCGGGTGGTCCGGGGTGGGCTCCGGCACCTCATCGCAGGGCACGTCCTCCGGGCGGGGCAGGGCGTCATCATTGATGGTCATTGCACCCTCATTGCGATCATCATTGATGGTTCCCGGACCATCAAAGCTTCCATCAGAGCTTTCATCCATGTTGACCGGACCACGCCGCGGGGTGAGGTCCAGGCGAGCCCCTGGCAGCGGGGTGAGGTTTTTGGGATGCGCCCACCAGCTACAGAGCCGTCCCTCATCGACGCAGAGGATTTCGATGTCTCCGACGACACTCTCCACGAGCATCAGCACTACCCCGTACTCCGGGTGCTCGGCGTACCGACCGGAGTGCACCTCGTCATCCCAATCCACATCCGCCATCGTCGGCGGGGCGGTGGTGTCGAGGATGTGCCGGGCGGCGGTGAGCGCGTCCCCGTCTACGATCTGCGCACTGTCAGCGTGCTTAATGAAGCCTTCCGCCCACTCGCGGGCGATCTGTGCGTCGGTCTTGTCGGTCACTGGTTTTCCTTCTGGTTGGGGTTGATGGGGTGGGCGGTGGCGGTGGGTGGCTTGATGTAGGTCACTGGTCTGTGTCCTTGTTCGGGGTGGTGAGGATGTGGTGGACGATAAGCATGACGGTGATGTAGGTGAGGGGTGCGGCGATCATGTGGTTGGCCTCCTTGGGTTGGTGGTTGGTGTCCCTAACGGGATTTGAACCCGTGTTACTGCCTTGAAAGGGCGGTGTCCTTGGCCGCTAGACGATGGGGGCAGCTTTAAATGGATTATTAGCTACTAATGGTGCCCAGAGCCGGAATCGAACCAGCGACACGAGGATTTTCAGTCCTCTGCTCTACCAACTGAGCTATCTGGGCAAGATGGCGGAACCGACGGGACTTGAACCCGCGATCTCCAGCTTGACAGGCTGGCGTGTTAACCATCTACACTACG